>Ga0272440_1000058_pt1 | contig 96520 bp, 66 predicted proteins | sample SSMMMBAug17_FD_192440 | JGI IMG/M metagenome (GOLD analysis project Ga0272440, IMG submission 192440) | Marine sediment archaeal communities from Little Sippewissett salt marsh, Falmouth, MA, United States - SSM-MMB-Aug17 | ecosystem: Environmental > Aquatic > Marine > Wetlands > Sediment ... | reverse complement strand
CCGAGAATATAATTACGTCCGAGGACGAATGTAGGGGCAAACCTTGTGTTTGCCCTTGAGCAAAAACCGAGATCAAACCTATTGTCGTAATTAAACACATTGGTTTCGGACATAGGCGCGTTTCCGGCTTTGATCATGAAATGGTTCAAGAAATGACTGAATTGGAAGATAAAGATCTAAAACAATTGGTCTCATTTATGGCCAATCAATAATGGGACAATCAAAGATAAAACCATTGTAGGGCGAACCTTTTATTACCCTTAAACCATAACCGAAATCGTCCCTATTATAAAAAAGTGGGGCGAATCCCCAAAATGTAGCATCTCTCCTTTTTCCCTTGACTACTAAAGTATGATTGTATACATTTAGTTATATCAAATCCAAAGGGCATTTTCATAAATCAGACAAACACGAATGCAAATCATATTGAGGTAGAGATGAATGTTACGCAAACTATTGGAAATCGTGGTACTGATACTGCTTTTTATAACTTGATGACAATCAGCGGAGAAGCAATTCTCAAGTTAATGGGTGTCAAAAATCCCCATAAATTTCAAGCAAAATCAGTTGTACTATAGACTTTAAGATAAAGATTTTGGCAAGGCGGCGCAAGGAGATAGTACTATAGTACATCGACGAAGCGCCAACGCAGTCCAAAATCTTTATCTTAAAGTCTATAAAAGACAAACAACTTTTTCCTGATATACAGGCTTGGCCAGTAATGAAAAGCGACAAAGGCTTGATTTTCATTGAATTCCAGGGATATAAAGATCCAATGATTCTTTTTCGCCTGGCATCAAAAATTACAATGGCCTGTGCCCATGAAACATATGCAGGGCCAGTACACATGGGAGTGATATTTACTGAAGAAAAATTTCAAAAAGTAGCTCTTGATTTAAAACTATTCAGTCCTGATAAAAAAGATTGGATAACTGGTAATTTTACTCAGGTTGTACTGGAAAACTATACTGAAAAGGAACTGCTTCAAATTGATCCCCGATTAATCATATTGGCGCCTTTTACAGTGTCAAAACGAATTAGAAAATCACAAAAGATATCTTTAGGTTATGAATGGGGACAAAAACTGAGAAAAATATTTCCATCATCAGAACATAATAGCGCTCTTGATGTCATCGCGCTTTTTATTTTAAATCGATTTAGAAACTTAACAATAGAAGAGGTCAACATTATGCTAAATTTTGATATCACTCAAACAGTTGTTGGAAAACAGCTAAAGCAAAAATATTTGGAAGAAGGCAAAAAAGATGGTCAATTTATTGTTGCAATGAATTTATTGAATAAAGGCTTTGGTCATGAAATGGTTCAAGAAATGACTGAATTGGAAGATAAAGATCTAAAACAATTGGTCTCATTTATGGCCAATCAATAATGGGACAACCAATTGTTTTTATTAAATATTTTTTTACATCTCACTGATGAGATTTTTCCAAATTCCATTTATGCCAGTTGGCATATCAACTTTCCAGTCACGAATAACTCAAGCGGGCGTATGTACAGTTTAGGGGAAGTGAATTTCATACAAGGAATGCACGATCTCGGCAATTGCAAGAACAGCGTAGGGCTAAAGCCCATAGCCGTCAGGTTAAGGTCGACCGCCTTACATGTTCGTCCGCCTGGAGTTGAAACTCCAGGCTATTTCTGTGTCGTCCCAAAGGGACTTGAAGTGTTTTTATTTTAATAAAAACGAATATTTAATGTTTACTTAGGAAAACTCGAAAAATAAGTTCCCCATTTACTTATGTGCCAAGAACGTGTAGGGGCGAACCTTATGTTCGCCCATCGTACATAAGAACGACTGCGTTATTCGTTCGAGGGCGAACACAAGGTTCGCCCTACATTGGGCTGGCAAATAAGAAAATGAGGAACTTATTTTTCGAGAATTCCTTAAATAAACACTTCAAGTCCCGATAGGGACGACACAGGAATAGCCTGGAGTTTCAACTCCAGGCGGGCGAACATGTAAGGCGGTCGCCCTTAACCTGACGGATATGGTGTCATCGTGCAATAACCGGCTATGTAGCGCCTTAAATCCCAAAAGCATCACAAATATTGGTTTATACTCATAATGTTTTTTTATAACCATTTGTTTTGTTTGTATATTTATTTTTAACAAGAATTCTGTCTTGAAAAATATCAAAAGAGAACTATGTTAAAATTTTGCAATAAAAACAATTCAAAAAACAAAGGAGAAAAGAACAACATGTCTCAACAAATGCAAACTTTAGATGGTAACACAGCAGCAGCCCATGTTGCTTATGGGATGAGCGATGTTGCTACAATTTATCCGATTACGCCTTCATCTCCAGTTGGAGAAATTGCAGATGAGTGGGCCGCATCAGGACGAAAAAACATTTTTGGTCAATCAATGCTGGTGCGTCAATTGCAATCAGAGGCTGGAGCCGCGGCATCAGTACATGGTTCATTGGTGTCCGGTTCTTTGACAACAACTTTTACCGCTTCACAGGGTTTGTTGCTAATGATTCCCAATATGTATAAAATTTCAGGGGAATTATTACCTGGTGTCATTCATGTCACTGCACGAGCCATTGCAACTCATGCACTTTCAATTTTTGGGGATCATCAGGATGTCATGACTGTTCGCGAAACTGGATTTGCATTGCTGGCCTCAGCTTCAGTTCAGGAAGTCATGGATCTTGGGCTGGTTGCACATCTTGCTGCAATTGAAGGCAGCGTCCCATTTGTTCATTTTTATGATGGTTTTCGGACATCACACGAATATCAAAAAATTTATGTAATTGACTATAAGGATATGGCTGCGTTGGTGAATCAAGACAAAGTTTCAGAATTCAGAGCCCGAGCTGCCAATCCTGAGCGACCTGAATTGAGAGGAACAGCGCAGAATCCTGATGTTTATTTTCAAGGAGCAGAAGCATCAAATGCCTATTACGATAAATTACCTGAAATTGTCCGATCCTGTATGAAAAAAGTATCTGATTTAACTGGAAGAACATACAATCTTTTTGATTATGTTGGGGCACCGGATGCTCAAAATGTCATTGTTTCAATGGGGTCTTCCAATGAAACTATTGATGAAACTGTGAATTACCTCACAGACAAAGGCGAATCAGTAGGCCTTTTGAAAGTTCGACTGTATCGTCCTTTTGTGGCCGAAGATTTTTTGAAAACCATTCCGGATACAGTCAAGTGTATCAGCGTTTTAGATCGAACAAAAGAACCTGGTGCATTGGGTGAACCTTTATACATGGATATTTGTTCCACTTATTTCGAAAATCGGGATCAATTAAGTACACTTCCAACAATATTGGGAGGCCGATATGGTTTAGGCTCAAAAGAATTTACACCTGCTATGGTAAAATCAGTGTTTGACAACATGCAGTCAAGCACCCCAAAAAATCATTTTACTGTTGGAATTGTTGATGATGTCACCCATACCTCACTTCCATTGGGAGAACCAATAAATGTCGCACCTGAAGGCACTGTCAGTTGCAAATTTTGGGGGCTTGGTGCGGATGGTACTGTTGGCGCCAATAAAAGTGCGATTAAAATTATTGGAGATAACACAGATTTATTTGCTCAGGCTTACTTTGCTTATGATTCCAAAAAATCAGGGGGTGTGACAATTTCACATTTGCGTTTTGGAAAAAATCCCATTCAATCCACCTATCAGATTAATACAGCCGACTATATTGCCTGTCATAATCCTGCTTATGTTGATATGTATGACATTCTTGATGGTATCAAACCTGGCGGGACTTTTGTAATTAATTCATCATGGTCTGTTGCTGAAATGGAACAGCACATACCTGCATATATTCGCCGCACCATCGTTGAGAAAAAACTCAAGTTTTACGCCATTGATGCAGTCAAAATAGCCCAATCAGTCGGTTTGGGCGGGCGTATTAACATGATTATGCAAACCGCATTTTTTAAATTGGCCAATATTATCCCGGTTGATGACGCCATTACTTACCTGAAAAAAGAAATCAAAAAGATGTTTGGTAAAAAAGGCGATCACATTGTGAACATGAATGTCGATGCTGTTGATAAAACCCTGGACCACCTCATTGAAGTGGACTATCCAGATTCCTGGGCCAATGTTACTGATGCCGCAGCTATAGAAAAAGATGAGCCAGATTTTGTGAAAAATGTCATGCGCCCAATGCTGGCACAGCAGGGTGATAAATTGCCAGTCAGTGCATTCACTCCTGATGGTATATTTCCTGTGGCCACGACTAAATATGAAAAACGCGGTGTGGCAATCAATGTTCCAGAATGGGATATGGATAACTGTATTCAGTGCAATCAATGCGCAATGGTCTGTCCTCATGCAGCCATTCGTCCAGTATTGCTTACAGATGATGAACTTCAAAAAGCACCCGATAGTTTTAACGCCAAACCCGCATTGGGAAAGGAACTAAAAGGGTATCATTTCAGAATTCAGGTTTCGACTTTAGATTGTTTGGGATGCGGCAACTGTGCAGATATTTGCCCTGCCAAGAAACCCGCACTCATTATGCAGCCATTCGCCACCCAAACTGAAAAACAAATCCCCAATCATAAGTATAGTGAAACCATTCCCACGCGAGAACAACTGGCAAAACGAAATACAGTGAAGGGAAGTCAGTTTTATCAACCATTGATCGAATTTTCTGGTGCTTGCGCAGGCTGTGGTGAAACCCCATATGCAAAATTGCTCACCCAGCTATTTGGAGAGCGCATGGTTATTGGAAATGCAACAGGGTGTTCGTCAATTTGGGGCGGATCAGCGCCATCAGTACCATACTGCACAAATAAAGATGGTTTTGGCCCCACCTGGGGGAATTCCTTGTTTGAAGATGCTGCGGAATTTACCTATGGCATGTTCCTCGGCGCAATTCAGCAGCGTAAACGATTGGCCGATCTGGCAAATCAAGCGCTTGATAGCGATTTTCCAGAAAATGTAAAAACTGCATTACAAGGTTGGCTGGATAATCAACGTGATCCAGAACTTTCCCGAAAATATGGTGATGAACTCAAAAACCTGCTTCCTGAATGCGCAACAAATCCCCTTGCAAAAGAAATGATGGCACGATCCAATCTGTTTACAAAAAAATCATATTGGATATTTGTTGGTGATGGTGCAGCCTATGATATTGGATTTGGCGGCATTGACCATGTGATGGCATCAGGAGAAGATATTAATGTCATCATTTATGACACAGAGGTCTATTCAAACACAGGAGGGCAATCCTCTAAAGCCACACCAACAGGTTCAGTAGCCAAGTTTGCGGCATCAGGAAAGAAAACAAGCAAAAAAGACATGGGCGCCATGTTGAGAACATATGAATACGTTTATATTGCACAGGTTTCCATGGGCGCAAACAAACAACAGACCCTCAAAGCATTTGTCGAGGCAGAATCCTATGATGGCCCATCCCTGACCATGTGCTATGCACCTTGTATTAATCATGGTATTAAAAAAGGCATGGGAAAAAGTCAGGAAGAATCCCGCCTTGCTGTTGAATGTGGTTATTGGCCGCTGTATCGGTACAACCCGGTGCTTTTATCAGAAGGCAAAAATCCATTAACATTGGATTCTAAAGCACCTGATGGCAAACTACAGGATTTCCTCAAAGGAGAGGTCAGATACGCATCTCTTCAGAAAACCTTCCCGGATGAGGCTTCTCGACTTCACAAACAGTTGGAAATTGAAGTCCAACAACGTTATCAGAATCTAAAATGCCTGGCTGAAATGCCTTCCCAATGTGAAAAACCAACTGAATAATTTCTGATTTGTATGATTCGCCCCCAATTACTTTTAATTGGGGGCTTATTTTGAGAATAATGAATGTTATATGATATTCAAATATTCCTGGCCAAGCGGCATTCCTGCCGTGCGATAACAGGTATTTAACGATCATAACAATGAAGGAGTATATGTTCATGAAACGTATTCTTGTTACTGGTGGCGCTGGTTTTATTGGCTCCCACTTATGTGAAAAATTTGTGAAAGAAGGGCATGATGTCATATGCCTTGACAATTTGTTTTGCGGAAGCAAAAAAAATATTTTTCATTTATTATCATATCCCAATTTTGAATTTATTCGACACGATATTGTGAATCCTATCTCTCTGGAAATAGATCAAATATATAATATGGCATGTCCGGCATCACCCGTGCATTATCAACATAATCCTGTGCGAACTGTTAAAACAAATGTTATGGGTGCGCTCAATATGCTTGAGTTAGCCTATAATGTTCATGCAACAGTGCTTCAGGCATCGACATCAGAGGTTTATGGCGATCCTGAAATGCATCCACAAAAAGAATCATACTGGGGAAATGTGAATCCCATTGGATTAAGAAGTTGTTATGATGAAGGCAAGCGTGTTTCAGAAACCTTAATTATGGATTTTCATAGACAGCATCAGGTGGATGTTAAAATTGTACGAATTTTCAATACCTATGGACCTAAGGTCGCAATTAATGATGGTCGGGTTATCAGTAATTTTATTGTTCAGGCATTAAGTAATCAGGATATTACAATTTATGGTGATGGGCAGCAAACACGATCATTTTGCTATGTTGATGACATGTTAGATGGGTTAATTAAAATGATGAATTCATCTGTTGATTTTACAGGACCGGTAAATCTGGGGAATCCAACAGAATCAACAGTTTTGGAACTTGCACAAAAGGTTGTTAAAATGACCCAAAGTAAATCAAAAATTATTTTTCAGGATTTGCCCAAAGATGATCCTCAAAAACGAAAGCCTGATATTACATTGGCAAACACCAAATTGGACTGGAACCCCATTGTGCCTTTAGAAGAAGGGCTTGAGCAGACAATTGCGTATTTCCGACAAAATTTTTCTTTTTAATGGATTTGAAAGGCGTGTTTTAATCAAAGGTACTGTAGAGACGTAGCATGCTACGTCTCTACAGTACAATTCCCCAATATGAACATTTTTTTAAATGGGGATCTTATTTTTCGAGTATTCCTAAGTAAATAAATGTCGTTGTGCTGCGGCAGTCAAGTACATGGAAAGAGCCACCCCAGACTGATCCTGAACCCCTGATAAATATTTTTGTAATTGTTCATCCTCTTTCTTTTCAATGAGCGCATTTGTTGTGGAGGTAAACTTATCCATATTTGGGCCGCCAGTATTGTCAAGCTTTTTTGCAGTCGTTAAGAAATCACTTTGTTGCTGTCCTTTGAGACGATTTGCAATGGGTGCAATGCGGCTGTCTCCAAATTCCTCAGGAGAATCTTCAACCAATCTGCCCATTTCAGCATCCAGTTCATCAAGACGTTTTTTTATTCGTTCAGGGGCAGTATGATCCCGCTCTTCTTCAGCAGTGACACCATCCTTATTAATATAATTACCCATGTCTGCATTCGCTTTTTCAGCTTCAGTCATGGCCTCTCGGTTTTCTTCACCGGTTAATTCTTCACGTTTACTGACAAGTTCTCCCTGTTGTTCCTCAAGGGCTTCGGCTTTCTCTTCTGCTCTTTCTACAGGATTTTTCTTACGTTCTTCATCAGGAACAACACCTTTGACATCAAGGCGGCCCCCAAAGGTTTCTTTAGATTTTTCCATTTCAGACATTTTTTCGGTGTTTTTTTGACCAGTCAATGCTTCATTCTTATCAACCTTTTCCCCCATTTTTTCAATCATGGCTTCCATGTTTTCTTTGGCTTCCTCAGGCGGCTTTTTATCTCGCTCTTCATCAGGAACAACCCCTTTTGTATCAATTCTTGAACCCATTAACTCTCTAATTTTTTCTGTTTCTGACATTTCTTCAGTATCTTTTCCACCCTGGATCTTTTCATGTTTTTCAACACGTGCGCCCATTCTTTCAATCATTTGCTCCATATCCTGTTCGGCTTGCTCAGGCGGCAATTTTTTTCGTTCATCTTCAGGAACAACCCCTTCAACATCAAGACGATTTCCCATGCGGATTTTTGCTTTTTCCATATGGGACATGTCTTCATCAATTTCTTCACCAGTTATCTTTTCATGCTTGAATACACGTTCACCCATTTTGTCGACCATTGTTTCCATTTTTTCTTCAGCTTTTTTAGGTGGTGTTTTTTCACGTTTATCATTCAAAGGTGCATTATTCAGTTGATTGCCCAGGATATTATTCGCTTTTTCAGCCGGAGTCATTTCTTCAGTGTTCACTTTACCTGTGAGTTCTTTGGGTTTATCAATCAATTCCCCCATCTTGTCATCCAGTTTTTCAAGTCGTTCTTCTGCGCGCTCTGGAAATGATTTTTCTTTATCAGATTTTTCAGCTCGACCTTTTTCATCAACAAAACTCCCAATATTTTCCCTGCCTTTTTCAGCTCTTGTTTTTTCAGGCTTATTTCCTTCTATACCCCACTCTTCAGGACGTTCAATAAGCTTGCCTGTAACTGATTTGAGTTGTTCCTGATCATCTTTAGCAGATTCCACAGGAGTTTTCTTGTCAGCGCGTTCTTCTTCAGTTGCAAGGCCGCTGGCATCAATATAGCCGCCGAGTTGGTCTCTGATTTTTTCAGTTGGTGTTTTTTCATTATCATCTTTGGGCTCATTGATAATTTTTTGATTCAATCTTTTCATCATACCAGTCACTTCAATCAATTCCTCAGCATTTTCTGCTGCTTGCTCAGCATCAGTCAGTGTCACATCAATTTCATCATTAAACAAAAGTGTAGCAGGTTCCGGTTCTACACGATTATATCGTTCAATCTCTTCTTCCATCCTTTTTTGCAAGCGATCTCTAACACGTTCAGTTTGATTACCATAACTAAATAAATCTTCTACTTCTTCCTGCCCGGTTTTTTCTTTTGAGAAAGTTGAAGCAAGATCTCGCATTGTCTGACGATCCATATTGGGCATTTTTTGCAGTTGCTTAGACATTTTGCTGATTTCAATTGAAAAATCCTCATAGGCTGGTATTTTATGCGGTTCTGAAAGTTCTTGAACCTGTTTTTGAGCGGTTTTATTTTGCCCAACACGTTTAATTTCAGTGGTTCTTTGGACTGGCAATGTGTTTTGCATGTTTGTATTTATATCCATAGCAGTCTCCTTCTCCTGCTCCACAAGTCGAATGATATTGACTTGTTTAACAGGTCTTATTTAATGGCCCTGATCATCATTTTGGGCAATTGGTATTAAGGAATACTTGAAAAATAAGTTCCCCCATTTTTTCTTGATCCTGATCTTGATCTTGATCCAGATGAAGCAGATCAAGAATAACAGTTCGAAATGAGTCAATAATAATTGTAAATTATATCGACAATGTAACGAAAATGCTTTAATATGTATCTGTTTAGGAATTCTCGAAAAATAAGTTCCTCATTTCGAACTTGATCTTGATCTTGATCTTGATCTGTTTTCTGGATCAAGATCAAGTTCTCCCTCGGACATAGGTTCATTTTCGATTTTTGTTTGAGGGCAAACACAAGGTTTGCCCCTACAGTTCGTCTTCGTAAATAGGTTTGTTATTGGTATTTGTTCAAATCAAAAGTCCGACTTTTTGGGAATGCGCACTTCATACACTTTTCGTTGATTCTTTGCAAACATTAGAATATAAGTAATGATTAATTTTAGATAACATAACAAAACGAATAAGGCAAATATGGTAAAATTATCCGACATAAAAGGAATTAACAGGCTGGTAACCGATAGTGTTTCCGGTATTACTGATATTGTCTCAAGCATACATAAAACAATTGACCCTTCACCAGGCTTGTTTGGCGCCACGACATCAGTGCCAATTGGTGTAATAAATGACATCGTATATCAGAGCATTCATAATGTCAATCATGTGGTACGTGATTGTATTGATTCGATAATTGATCAGCTCGCACCCATGTTTGATGACACACAGACCTTTCAAGAACGAGATCTTGTTTTGTCTGTGTTAAATGGCATCTTAGGAGATTATCTGGTTGATCATGACAATCCCCTGGCCATTCCAATGACCATTCAAGAATACAAAAAGCCGCCACTGAATCCATCCCAAATTCATCTGACTGATTTTAATGGCAAATTATTAATTATGGTTCATGGGCTTTGTATGAATTATCAACAGTGGCTATTCAATAACCATGATCATGGTGCCGCTTTGGCAAAAGATTTTGGGTATACGCCCTTATATCTAAATTACAATACAGGATGTCATGTATCAACCAATGGTCAGTTGTTTTCTGATTTACTTGAAACATTCATTCACAAATTGAACATCAAAGATTTCGTTATTGTTGCCCATAGTATGGGCGGTCTGGTAACGAGAAGTGCATGTTATTATGCTCAAAGTGCAAATTTTTCATGGCCTGACAAATTGAATACAATATTTTTTTTGGGAACCCCGCATCATGGTGCGCCGCTGGAAAAAGGCGGTAATTGGGTGAATATTATTTTGGAACAATTTTCATACGCAGCCCCATTTGCGCGATTAGCAAAAATTCGAAGCGCCGGCATTACTGATTTACGTTATGGAACCATACGCGATGATGATTGGGAAACAACAGATCGTTTTGACAACGTCCCTGATGAAAGAAAACCGGTTCCCTTACTAAAAAATGTAAAAAATTATGCAATTGCCGGGACACTGGCTGATGTTTCGGGAAATATCAAAGACAGAACCATTGGTGATGGTTTGGTTCCTACTGATAGTGCATTAGGGATTCATACCAATCCACAGCATTGTTTAAAATTTCCTGAATCTTCAAAATGGATTGGTTATGGTTTAAATCATTGGGATTTATTGTCTCATGCCAGGGTTTATGAAAAAATTCATCAATGGTGTTCGGCCATTCAATAAAAGGAAAATATTATGTCAAAAAAATCAAAAAATGCCATTTCTCCCACAAGAGAAGAAGATTATCCTGAATGGTATCAGCAAGTCATAAAAGCATCAGACCTCGCAGAAACATCTGCTGTTCGAGGCTGCATGGTTATAAAGCCTTGGGGATATGCGCTATGGGAGAATATCGTTCAAGAACTTGATCATATGTTTAAATCAGTTGGTATTAAAAATGCCTATTTTCCATTATTTATTCCCCTTAATTTTCTGGAAAAGGAAGCTGCCCATGTGGAGGGATTTGCTAAAGAATGTGCAGTTGTAACCCATCATCGTTTGACACAAACAGAAAGCGGTGGACTCAAACCTGATGGCAAACTTCAGGAACCCTTAATTGTGCGTCCGACATCGGAAACCATTATTGGTGAATCTTTTTCACGCTGGATATCCAGTTATCGGGATTTACCGGTATTAATCAATCAATGGGCAAATGTTGTTCGATGGGAAATGCGCACACGTCTTTTTTTAAGAACATCAGAATTTTTATGGCAGGAAGGCCACACTGCGCATTCAACTGCTGATGAGGCCATTGAACGTACCCATCAAATGCTTGATATTTATGCAAAGTTATTGGAAGAATATCTGGCCATACCGGTAATTCGCGGCAAAAAATCACCATCAGAACGATTCCCCGGTGCCATAGATACGCTTTGTGTTGAAGCCATGATGCAAGATCGAAAAGCCCTTCAGGCGGGAACATCCCATTTTCTCGGACAAAACTTTTCAAGGGCATCCAATATTAAATATCAATCTGACCAAGAAACCGAGGAATTCGCCTGGACAACTTCATGGGGCGTTTCTACCCGATTGATTGGCGGGCTTATTATGACACATTCTGATGATGATGGTTTAGTCTTGCCTCCAAAAGTAGCATCCGCTCATGTGGTCATCATGCCAATTATCAAAAAAGAAAAAGATCGGGCGTTAGTAACAGAGTATACACAGAACCTGACAAAGGAGTTACAAGGTCAAACCTTTAATGGAAAACCTGTGACAGTTGAATTGGATGATCGAAATGTTGGCAGTAAGAATTGGGATTGGATCAAAAAAGGTGTGCCCATTCGAGTTGAAGTCGGCCCTCGGGACATTGTAGAAAATGCTGTGTTTGTTGGACGAAGAGACCAATCTCCGAAATCCAGGCAATCTATTCCAAAAGATCAGTTTGTAAAAGGCATTTCAAATATGCTTGATGATATTCAAAACCAACTGTATCAAAAAGCTGACAATTTTAGAAATGCACATACTTTAGATATTGATACCACAAAAGATTTTTATAAAATGTTCTCCTCTAAAAATGATAAAAAGATACATGGCGGATTTGCCCGATCATTTTGGTGTGGATCTGCTGAATGTGAAGAAAAGATCAAAGACGATCTGGCTGTGACCATTCGATGTATTCCATTTGATATGAGTGATGAACAAGGTAAATGTATTTGTTGTGAGAAACCAGGGACTGGACGTGTTATTTTTTCAAAATCCTATTAGTTTTGGTGTAAATCAGGTTCAGTCTGAAATGAAGTTCTTAAGGAAAAGAAAATGATGAATGAAAAGGAAAAACTGGATCGTCTAATTGAATTAGGCATAGAATTGAATAAAGTTCAAGACTTAGATATTTTGTTGGAACGTGTATTATTGGAAGCCCGCACTTTTACTGATGCGGATGCAGGATCAATTTATATTCGTGAACAGGACATGCTTCATTTTACATACACTCAAAATTCAACATTACAAAAGCAACTCCCTGAAGGCGAAAAGTTAATCTATTCAACCTTTCGTATTCCCATTGACAGCACCAGTCTTGCCGGTCATGTTGCTGTAACCGGTAAAGTGTTGAACTTATCAGATGCGTATTTAACCCATCCACAGGCACCTTATAAATTTGGTCGGCAGTTTGATCAGGCAACTGGTTATAAAAGCAAGTCTGTGTGTACCATTCCGCTAAATACATCCAGAGGCGATATCCTGGGTATTTTGCAATTAATCAATTCGCATAATTCTGATGGTGAAATTGTGCCTTTCTCATCTGATGATGAAGCCCTGATGCTCCATTTTGCAAGTATTGCATCAGTGGCATTGGAACGTGCCCAGATGAACAGGGGGACTTTTTTACGAATGCTTCGGATGTCAGATCTCAGAGATCCCAGAGAAACAGGTGCCCATGTCAATCGTGTGGGGGCATATGCTGTGGAATTATATGAACGATGGGCGCTCAAGCATTATGTGAATCAAGCAGATATCGAAAAAAACAGAGATGTTCTTCGGATTGCTGCCATGATGCACGATGTTGGAAAAGTTGGCATATCGGATTTAATTTTAAAAAAACCAGGTCGCTATAACCATGACGAATTTGAAATCATGAAACAGCATACAATTCTCGGCGCCCGGCTTTTTTTGGATGTTCAATCAGAGTACGATGAAGCCTCCTTTCAGGTCACTCTGAATCATCACGAGCGTTGGGATGGTAATGGGTATCCCGGCTATATTGATGTTGCCTCAGGCGATCCTATTTCTTCTTATACGCTTCCTGATGGGCGTCCCAAAGGCAAAAAAGAAGAGGAAATCCCGCTTTTTGCCCGAATTGTTTTTGTAGTGGATGTTTTTGATGCTTTAGCAACTGAAAGATGTTACAAAAAAGCCTGGGAAGAATCCAGAGTGTTGGATGCCATCAAAAGTGGTGCAGGGACACAATTTGATCCTGAACTGGTTGAAATATTTTTGTCTGGATTTCATGCATTTAAGGCAATCCAGAATCGTTATCAGGATGATGTGTGTTAACCTTATTGAAGTGCAGAAATTTTATCTTTTATCTTTTGAATGGTGCCATCTGGAAGATCCTCTGAATATTTCAGATAATCTTTATATGCCTTAATGGCCAGCTCTTTTTTATCATCATGCTTTGAAAGGGTTTCTGCCAGATGGAAGGATGCCAGAGACAGTGATTTTTTGACTTCAGATTTGATTTTTTCATTTTTGACATCTGAATGATAAACCTGTTGTAATAATCTAACTGATTCCCCATATTTGGCCTTTGACAACAACATGACAGCCAGATTATTCATGGCCACATAATCATCCGGTTTGATTTTCAACAATTCCCGAAATGCACTGATGGCATCATCGAATTGTTGTTTATGTTGATATACAGTTGCCAGGTTTCGGTAACCATCCGGTTTTTCAGGTTTTTGTTTAATATATGTTTTGAACTCTTTTTCTGCCTGATCCAAATCTTTTTGCAATAAACTGATTGTTCCAAGATTCAAATATGCAACACTGTAGTCTGGTTTAATTTCAAGGGCTTTGTTAATATGTTCAGTGGCTTTTTTGAAATCTTTTTTGAGCATATAAATCCAGCCAAGGTTGTTCCAGGCACGATAATGTTTGGGCGATAATTCAATTGTTTTTTTATACGCATTAATGGCCTGGTCAAACTGACGCATTAAAGATTTCGCACGCGCCAGATTGTAATATCCTTCTGAAAAACTGGCATCCAAATCAATTGATTTTTGAAAAAAAACAATGGCATGTGGAATTTTTCCTAATCTGGCCAAAAGCGTTCCCAACTCAATACATGATTCAGGTTTAGTTGGTTGAAGGGTAATCAATTTTTTGAATTGTTCCAGTACCTGTTCTTCATTAGCCTTGTAAAGGTGGGCATTGAACAAAACAATATTTGCACGCATATGCCCTGGGTCTTCTTTTAAAGTATTGACAGCAAGCTCAAAAGCCGATTTGACAGCTTCGTCTGTTAACTGATCCAGATTTTGATCCATTGCCATGTAGGCATCATCAATGTTTTCAAAGGAAGTATTTTTTTGCAGGGTTTCCAAAGGGGGCTTTTTATTTGTTGTTTGTTTCGGTTCTTTTGAGGGGGGCTCAGGAACGTTTTTGGTATTGATGTTTTGTCCTGCACAACTCAATATAAAAACAATTATTAAAAAAATGCCTGACTTTTTCATTGTTTGCACCTCTTGAAGATTTTGTTTAGGAATGCTCGAAAAATAAGTTCCCCATTTACTTATGTGCCAAGTACGTGTAGGGGCGAACCTTGTGTTCGCCCTCGAACTATAGACTTTAAGATAAAGATTTTGGCAAGGCGGCGCAAGGAGATAGTACTATAGTACATCGACGAAGCGCCAACGCAGTCCAAAATCTTTATCTTAAAGTCTATATGACTCATTAACACTTAAGTGTGTAGAAAAAGCAATTTTTATGCCTTGATAAGAATTAAAATAATAAGGAATGCTCGGAAAATAAGATGCTGTTCGTACAAAAAAAACAAGGTCGTGTAGAGGCGTAGGAATGCTCGAAAAATAAGTTCCCCATTTACTTATGTGCCAGCCCGATGTAGGGGCGAACCTTGTGTTCGCCCTCGAACTAATAACGCTTTCGTTCCTATGTATGATGGGCGAACACAAGGTTCGCCCCTACGCGTTCTTGGCACATAAGTAAATGAGGAACTTATTTTTAGTATTCGGAAATAGGTTCGTTTTCGATAGTTGTACGAGGGCAAACACAAGGTTTGCCCCTACACTCGTTCTTGGATATTGGTTCGTTTGCGGTTCTTGTTTGAAAGATAATGGATCTACGATTCACATACTATGATTCTTTTTTACGTTCATTCAACTCTTTTTTAATTTCCAAACAACGCTCTTCGGTCAGGTCATAATTCCACATCACCAAGATCGCCAATAGAGCTGTTAATGCAGGAACGATAATATCCGCAATTCGTAACTGAACCATTGTTTCAGCTGATTGTGATGCTAAACCCGGGTCGAATCCAACAAATTTTAGAACAGCACCGCCCAGCACCATTGCCAATGCCTGGCCCAGTTTAACCATCCACCAATAGATGGCACCAAATGTTCCTTCTTTGCGCGGTTCACCATTATCCAATTCGTCCAAGTCACAAACATCTGCGGTCATACTCATCATCAGGGTAAACAATCCGCCAATACCGAAGGCCATAAATGGAAGGGGCATAAAGAGCAAGTAGGGATTGTCAGGGTTGAAACACCACCACTTTAACCCATAGCCTACAATGGATATCGCGGTTGAAATGATAAACGCATTTTTTTTGCCTACTTTGCCTGATATCCATGAAATGATAGGGATGATCAAAAAAGCGGTAATCATGGCGTTGACAGTAGAAAACCATGCGGGCCAATTTCCAGCAGCGCCATAGCTTCCATTGAACATATGGAAAACAATGATGAAAAAACTGAAAGATGCAACAATTTGAAATCCATTGAAAATCAAAAATGTTGCGCTGCACAACCTGACAAAGGGTTTGTTTTTACTGACCTGAATAAGCCCCATGAAGAGATCTTTTACATTGGAGAATAGAGAAGTGATTGTAATTTTCTCCCTGCCTTCTACTTTTGAAGCGTCTATTTCCCCTTCTTTACAAAAAAAAGCGGGCATTATACCAAAGAGAATACATGCAAGACCAACATACACCGAAAGTTGACGAACGCCTTCAGCCTGTGTTTCAAAAAGATCTGGCGAGGCAATGATTACCCAAAACCAGGGAACGATCATCCAGGCAAATTGACCTACAGTTTGGGAAAATGCCATCAGGCGGGTCCGCTCATTGTAATCTGATGTCAGTTCATATCCCAATCCGACCAGAGGTGTTGCAAAAATGGTATTTCCAACTAAATAAACAAGGGAGAAAATAAGGAAATACCAAAAGTTGTACGTCTGTGAGTTCGTTTCATCAAGCTGCCATAGAAGCATGAAAAATAGCCCACTTAAAATGGCGCCGATAAAAACATAGGGTCTCCGCCTTCCCCATCTTGTGACTGTATTGTCTGAGATAAACCCCATAATTGGATCAGTAATGGCATCAAATATTCTTGGCAACCCACCTAATAAACCTGCCAAAAAAGGATCCATGCCAAAGGCTGTTAGCAAAAAGAACATAAAAACGCCCAAAGCACCTGGCAGAAGGTTATTCACCATCGAACCGGCACCAAAGGCAGCTTTCGAGGCTATTGGGACTCTATCACTGGCAGCAATGTTTTTTTTTGACATGACGCTCCTTTTTATTTGTTAATTTATATTTTGAAGATAGTTTTAAAAGCGACACCGGGTAAAATAACCCGATAACGTATTGTTGATTGACTTTTTTTGGTTCTCACCACTGTTTTTTTTCGACCAGTAGCGATACTGGCGCATAGGACAAATTCTGCTTTTGGTCTTTAAAAGACGCCTCTACAGTTATCTTTTAATGTCACCACGATTCTGTCAACTTCAGCAGCACCTTTTGGAATTTCTTCCAATTTCAAACCAGGATATGATTTTGCATCTTTCCAACGCTGAATGGTCTCACTAAAAAATTGAGATGCCGATGAATCTGTCTCGTAAACGATCATATCATATGCTTCCCCTTGATCACCCCCATACCTGGTTATGACTTGCCATTCCCCATTTCTTTTAAATGAGGTATTGGTATGATCCGATTGGGGATAATACCTGTTATCTGAGGGTTTTAGCAATACCCAGATATCTTTATCATGAGAATCAGGATAAACCCCCATAGCTAAAGCACGGCAACTTATTGAATCACCTTCAATTGGCGATATGATCTGAACTTTTTTTACCGGTCTATCTATTTTTAACTTATTTCCTGTCGCCACCTGTTCTATTCGGGGTGGCATTGTGATAAATTCAGTGTTTGCGCCATAAATAACCAATAAAAGTCCTATGACACCAAGAATAACTTTTATTTTCATATTTATTAAGTTTATGCTGACAATAATCGCAATTAGGATCAGTACAGCGCCAAAAATTGTAATTAATACTTCTACAGACATTTTTTACACTTTCATTAATGGTTTTATTAAATATTTTTTCCCATAACTTTTGTAATTTGTTATACACTAAATTAATAATTAATCAATAGAAAAATTAATTCGTCTAAAAATAATATCATTCACAGTGTTCAAAAACATTGTTGACTGGGTTATAAATAAATAACCGACTTTTTTTGGGATGCGGCTTATTAGTGAATATTCCAGATAATGTTTGTAAAATTCGTTTCGTTATGCTATTGTAGTGAACTTAGGAATACTCGGAAAAACCGCCAATAAAATATAGACTTTAAGATAATGATTTTGGCAAGGCGGCGCAAGGAGATAGTACTATAGTACATCGACGAAGCGCCAACGCATTCCCAAAATCTTTATCTTAAAGTCTATAGACTTAAAAACAGATAGTTCATCTCTAAATCATATAAAATTATTTCTATCTGTAAAAGAAGGAAAATATTATGGAAGAAACAGTAAAATTAATCATTGATAATAAAACAATAGAGCTTCCTGTTGTTAATAGCAGTGAAGGAGAACGTGGAATTGATATTTCTACACTCAGACAAAAAACAGGCTATATAACGATGGATCAAGGGTTCAGGAATACAGGAAGTTGTATGAGCAGTATTACCTATATTGATGGCAAAAAAGGAATTATGCGCTATCGCGGCATCCCTATCGAAGAACTGGCAGTTCACTCATCCTTTAGAGAAACAGTCTATCTTTTGGTCAATGGTATTTTGCCAACAAAGCAGGAAATCAAAGATTTTTCCAGTCTACTGAATGAACATTCAATGGTTCATGAAGATATGCAAACATTTTATCAAAATTTTCCCCGATATTCTCATCCAATGGGTATATTGTCATCAATGGTGAATGCACTACAGAGCTTCTATCCAGCACTGAGAACATCTTCTGATGAAGAACGAATTAATCTTATCGTGACACGGCTCATATCTAAGGTTCGAACATTGACCGCTATGTCTTATAAGATATCCAGGGGACATAAGGTGATCTATCCGAAAAGAGAATTAAGCTATTGTGAAAATTTTATGAATATGCTGTTTGACTCACCTGTTAAACCCTATGAAATTAATAAAACCAAAGTATCTGCTTTAAGTAAATTCCTGATTGTCCATGCAGATCACGAACAAAATTGTTCTACAGCGGCTGTTCGAATGGTTGGGAGCGGTCGGGTTAATTTATATGCCGCAATTTCGGCTGGCATTTCGGCTTTATGGGGTCGTTTACATGGTGGGGGGATTCAAGCGGCTTTTGAAATGCTCGAAGCAATTCAAAAAGAAAATGGCAATATTGACAGTTTCATCCAGCGCCATAAGAATCTACATGATCCTTTTGAATTAGATGGTTTTGGCCATCATATTTACGAAACGATTGATCCACGCTCCATTATTATGAAAAATGTCTTTGAAAATCTTTTAAACACATTGAATGTGTCAGATCCATTGATTGATATCGCTCTTGAGCTGGAAAAGAAGGTAATGCTTGATGAAGAATTATTGAGCCAGAACTGTCTTCCCAATCATTATTTTTATAGTTCGTTGGTACTTTATTTAATCGGTATTCCCAAAAATATGCATACATTGTTGTTTGCTATCGGCCGATTGCCTGGATGGATCGCCCAGTGGAAAGAAGGTCATGACGATCCAAAATGGAAAATTGCGCGTCCGCGTCAAATTTATGTTGGTTCGGAAAAGCGAGACTATGTATTTATTGAACAACGTCCATCTTAAGAATGATTGAAAAATAAAATCCCTCTTTTGCAATGAAGAATGAATACCAAATGACATTAATTATTAAGTGTTTTAATAAAATCTTGATATCCTCACTTTCGAACATAAGTTTGATTTCGGTTTTTGTTTAAGGGCAAACACAAGGTTTGCCCCTACAGTTCATCCACGTACATTTGTACGATAACGATTATTGTTCGAGGAGATGTTTAATAATGAACTTGCTGCTGTGCATATGTCGGTTTATTCATTGCCTCAGCCGCAACTAATGATAATGTCTGAATTTCTAAAAGCTTGGCTTTCATTGATTCAAGCCGGGTGCTGTCAACACCTGTTACCTGATAAATTGATTGCCAGTCGTAATTGTTATTACGCATATTTTCGACAATTGCGATTTTGGATTTAAGCTCACCTTCCATTCTACCTTCCATTCTACCTTCTATTCTACCTTCCATTTTCAGTTCATCCAAAGCACGTATCATATTGTTACCTCCTTGTTTTTCTCTGTAATTATGCCTGATCATTTGAACAAATTCCTTAAATGTTTCAGATTTCTGGGTTGTCGCAATATAAATAAAAAATACTTTAGAATAATTGAATCCTTGATCGTAAGACAGATGACTAAAATAGTCTATCAGGGGCTGAAACAATTCTTTCAGGCTATCTTTAAAATGTGCTTGAATTAAAAGGTGAGCAATCTTGATTTTGATTGCGCCTTTTAATTCAAGCGATCTATTGGAATAATCCAGTAAAATATGCTCAAATGATGGCAGATATTTATGGGGAACTGGCGTTTCACTGAATAGATCTGAAAATTCTTGTGAAATATTCCAATTGGTCTTACCGATATAAAATACCATAGGCAGTATTGGAATCAGTTGATCCTGGTTTTTGTATTTTTGAAAAGATTCATCCCAAATGCGTGTTTTGTATTTGATAATTCGATATCTCATCCATTTATCCGGCTTTGATTGATGTTCAAACAGGAAATACAAAAAGCATTTACCGCGACCATTTTTCAAATCCACACTATAGACCAGATCTGATTCACTTTCCTGCATTTCCTCATCAATGTAATTTGAACCTTCAAGCTCAAGTGTATCCCAATCAATAATGTCAACAATTTCTCGGGGTAATTTATGCTGAAAAAATTCAACAACTTCCTGCCTGTCTGAAAAAACAATTTTAATCAGTTTATCATGTGGATTATTGATCATAATGTTTTCAATGGTATCATTATCTGGAATAATCCCTTTCATCAGCTTTCGTGTGATATGAAAATCATATTCTCTCTGCAAATCAATCCAGTACTCTGGATGGGTATCCAGATTTTTTGCAAGTATATTGGCTGTTGTTTTTGAAATAGAACGTCTGCCTGAAATTAAATCTTTAATATGGTTTTCGGTTATTCCTGTTTGTTTTGCAAACCTATTGATAGAGATTTGTCTGGGAATAAGAAACTGATCATTAAGTATCTGACCAGGATGTAGTGTGTCTTCATTGTTCATTGTATTTGACTCCAGGTATTTTAAATAGTTCCTTTTGATTGATTAATTTAAAAGGTATCTCATGTCAAATATTATTTATTGGGCCTGATGTATTATATCATTCAAAATAAAAATCATTTCTTCCAATCCAATTTTCCCATCGCCTGAAATATCAGAATAACGCCATACATGACCAGATAAATCCATATTTGTTAAAATATATCCAGTCAGGATGGCATCTTTTAGATCAATAATACCATCACTGTTTAAATCACCGGGGACATTTTCAGGTGTCATATAAATATCATGGCGCGTTATTGAAATGGGATTAACAGTAATTGAGGCGGTATAGGCACAAAAACCACTGGCTTCGGCAAATATTAAAGCCTCACCAGACTCATGCCCTCCAATGCGATACGTTCCTGTGGGAAGGCTGATATCTGCAAGATTTTTGCTGGTACGAACAATTGCGTTTCCAATAGGTATTTCTGTGCCAATAATGCGAACATATCCATTGATAGTCCCATTAAAAATGGTTGCTGCCATATTTATTCTGATATCATATCCGGTATCCTGACCATCTGTTGCGTCCTTGTTAAAATTGTATACAAGAACGTAATATACTCCATCTTCAGAACAGGTCCAGTTAATGACTTCTTGCTCATTATTCACCCCATAATTACTTTCTTCCAGTTTGGTGACACCATCCTTATCGTACAAAGCAAGGACTGGATCACAGTTCAAATCCGCATTGGACGCTGAAATTCGGTAGATATTTCCAGCCAGTGCAAAAAATTTCACCCAGTCACGATCCTGTTCATCATGAAAATTATGATGTTGCGCGTCTATGGCATTCACATTGATCACCTGAGCCTGTTCTAATGCATCATCTGTGAATTTTTCATAAGGATCAGGCGCTTTTGTCTGATATATAAGTGTTTCAGCAGGAACAGAAGTCATTCCATTCTTGCTTGTTGCGTAGATCGCAATTCGATATTCACCGAATAGCTCAAAATGATAATATGTTGCCTCATAACGTTTTGTTTCGGAATTATACGTTAATTCAATTTGTGGAAATTCCTGCAATACATTGTCTTGCTCAAATCCGGGGGGAACAATAATTGCCCATATGCTTTCTATTTCACTCGTACTGATGACTTTTTCTGCCCAGATTATCGCATGGGTTTCCCCTGCTAATTCAGATGTGGGCATTACTGATGCGATTGTCACAGTATCCTGAGCACGCATAATCCCATACCCGATTGTAAATTCTCTGGCAATCACATAATCATCATATTCATTGACATTGCCATTTCCATTGGCATCAATACAGGGATTTTGATATTGATTCAAAACACTTAAAGCATCTTTTGCTTCCTTAAAAGCAGATTTTACATCAAAGCCATTCAAAACACGCTGCCAAAAAAAAGTAGAAAATGAGATACTGTTTATAGCAATAATTGTATCCAAATCGCTATCTGAGGATCCAGAAATATGAATACGTCTGCTGGAACCCGATTGGGCGGATTGTGAAATAAATTCCCAGGCATCGGGCATGTCGCTGATGAGTAATATATCTCCAGGTATTTGATTTTCGAGTTGTTCTAAAGTGGTATCAATATATTCTCGGGTAAGGGTGTCTGTATTGGTTAGCATGAATTGTGTATCAATCGTTTTTCCCAGGAAACAAAGAACGAAGTCCTGTGTTGCATTGGTGTGGGTATCAGTTTGTGTCCATTGACCCAAAGCATATTGGATATTGTTGGCATCAGGGAATCCATCCCACCCATCTGCCAGATTATTTGGGGTTAGTAGATAAAGGGTTTCATCTGTATACCCTTGAAATATCAATGTATCATAGATATTTGCTGCAATGGTTTCATAATATGTGTCAAGACTTTGATCATCAGTATTTCCCACAACAATAACTGCACGACGTGCCATCGGGGTATTCACACTGACTGTTGTAAACTGAGGAATACAAGTCTGACTGGCATCATCCTGAGCGTAAAAGGCTACCAGGTATGTCCCAATCATATCAAATTCTTGATAAACACTTTGATACCAGTTATTTCCAACAGAAATCAACTCAATCTCAATGGTTTCAGAAACGCCAGCCTGATAGTCTGGTTGACGAATCACAGCCCAAACACGTTGAATGCTGTTTGTATCAGAGATTACCTCAGCGCGCATAATAGCGGATGATCCCTGAGTTAAAATGGAAGCCTCTGAGACAGAAACAACACGAATTGTTTCTGAATAATCGTTTTCATCGCTTCCCAAATATAAATTGTGGGTTAATGAATAGTCATCCGGTTCATTGGCAATGCCATTATTGTTGGCATCCATTGATGGATTTTGGGGGGTTGCCATGAATGGCGGCTGATTAATCTGTGCGGTTGTCTGCGCTGCCAGTTGAAATGCATTCTGAATGGAATGACCATTAAAGATGTTTGTCCAAAAATAATTTGAAAATGAAATCGCACCAATCAGATATGCGTTTTCATCTACTCCTGTACTCATTATAACGACACGAGAATAGCTATCTGGAGCACTATATGTTTGCACATAATTGCCAGATTTGCAGGCATCAAATATGAATGTAATGCGACAACCGGTTTCTAACTGCAACTGATCCATCCATTGATCAAGCAAGGTATTATCCAATATTTCGGTGGTATTCATTCGATAATACAAATCATTATGACCGATAAGATAGATAATCACATGTTGTGCATCAATTGCCCATCTGGTGACAGCAATCTGCAAATTTTCGTTTGTCGCCAGACCATCAATATCATCAGCCACACCATTGTCATCAAGGTCAAGGTCAATATCTTTGGATAAATAATATATATTGTTTTTGTTGATACCTTGATAATTCAACGCCCGATATGCCAGATTGGCATTGGTCTGGAACAAGGCATCACCATATGTATCATCACCAACCACAATAATGGCTTTTGTAATGCCGCCTTCCAGGGTAACTGGCTGAAATTTTTGTATCCGATTGTTGATTCGATCAGTGATAAAAATATTTTTATCCACATCAATGGCAACATGAAAAGGTTCGTGAAATTGACCGGCCCCGGATCCATAAGAACCAAATTTTGTAATATAGCTGCCCTGTTTGTCAAACACCTGACATCGATGATTTCCTGTATCTGCAACCACAACAATATTTTCTTCGGAATGAACAGTAATTCCTGAGGGGGTATCAAATTTGCTGTTTGAATCTCCCCAAGCCCCCCATGTTCTAATAAAATCACCCCACATGGAAAAGCATTGAATGCGATGATTGCCAGTATCAGCAATATAAACAACGCCATCGGAATCAATATCAATATCTTTTGGCGTGAGGAATTGACCGGTTTGCGTTCCTTTTTCGCCCCATTCAAACAAATACGTACCTGATTGATCGAACACTTGAATGCGATGGTTGCCAGTATCAGCAATATAAATATACGCATCATACATTGCCATGCCACATGGGAAGTCCATTTCACCAGATTGATCCCCCCTTTTTCCCCAGGCGTCTAAAAGATGACCTTTGGTATCAAATTGTAGTAAGCGATGATTTCCGCTGTCCAGAACATAATAAAACAAGCCATCATAAGCCATATCCGAAGGTGAATTGAATAAATAATCAGAATTATCTTCAAGGCTATTAATATTTGGCCACTGCTCAATAAAAGTACCAGTTGTTGTAAATTGTTGAACAAGATGATTCATCTGAGGCACAACAGATATGCCACTGGATACCATCAGACCATTCTCTGAAATGATAATCCCATTCGGACGAATAAAAAAACCTTTTTGCGTACTCTGGCTGCCCCACTGACTGACTATAATTTCAGGACTGATCTGAACAGAAATAATCCGATTATTGGAGGCATCAGCAATATACAGTTTGTTATTATTCGCAGCGATGCCAACTGGATGATTTAAGTTTGATGTAAGCTTTTGCAATATAACTTCATGATCAGCCAGAAGTGTTCCATCTGTTTTGAAAGATTGGATGCTGTTATTTTCACTATCAGAAACCAGGAGAATTTCGTTTTGATCCACTTTAATATAAGCAATGCCAGATGGTTTAAAATATCTGTTTAAAGAATCGGTTCGCCAGATTTGAAGGATCTGACCATTATTGGTAAATGTAATTATGGATTGGCTTTCTGAGTCAGCAACGTAAACATTTTCGGAGCTATCAAGTGTCAGGGCACAAGGAGAAAGCATAATACCACTGGTGTTTGTCCATTGCTGATACCATTCGCCTGAAACAGTAAACGTTTGAATCCGACTATTGCCTGTATCTGCCACATAAACAATACCATTTTTACCGACTGCAATGCCTGATGGTGATTGAAATTGTCCCTTTTCTGACCCATAAGATCCCCAGGAAAGAATAAAATCGCCAGTATCTGTAAATTTTTGAATCCGATGATTATACTGATCAACAACAAATACATAGATTTGCATCGTATTTTTATCCTGATACGTTGCAATGCTGACAGGCGTTTGAAATTGCCCCTCATCAGAACCATTCATGCCCCATTTTGTTACGATTTGACCTGTATTGGTCAGTTTTTGAATTTGATCATTCCATGTATCCGCAACATAAACAAATCCTTGTGCGTCTACAGCAATATCCATAGGATGATAGAAATACCAGGGTTGTTTTAGCGCTGGCCATAACTGTTTGAATTGATAAAAAAGATTTTGATTTGGGGGATCAGTATCATCAAGGGAGCTAAATACACCATTTTGAAATTGCCAGCTACGAACATCATCTTTTGGACGTACAATGTCTATATTAGATGTACCAAAATCAATAACATGAAATTTCAGATACATTAAGTCACCGCTTTGAGAAGGCGCAATGTTCATTTGATGTTCCAAAGCGCCAACACGAAGGCAGTCCTCATTTACTTGATTGACATAGAACATGGAATATTTTTCAAGAAGCGGACCGGGTGAAAAATCAATATATTCTAATACATCAGGATCGTATAGAATATCAAAGCCCATAGCGGAAACTGTATTTGCTGCATTTGAGACAGAAAATGTAATCGTAATGTCATCTCCGATATGACCATTTTGGTCATGAGCGATAATCATTTCTGCCTGAAGCACAGGCAAAAACATAATATTAATAAAGGCAAGCGCCAACCATATAAAATAACGTGGAAATTTCATCATGAATGCCCCTTTTATATTTATTATTACATTAATACAAATCGACAGCATGAATCTTTCACTGTATTTAATATGTGATTATAAATTTTTGGGTGGGATAGGAAAGGTAAATTTATTTTGCCCTGAAAGGGCGGCGACATACCAGCCAGACTTTTTGGGAATGCGCCCAAATGAAAATTATTCGGTTCAAGTCCGAGGGCAGACACAAGGTCTGCCCCTACTCCCACTTGTACAAATGTTGAAGTTAATGACTCTGGAAAAACTATACCGACCAATAATTCTCCATCCATTTGCTAAGCAATGGACTATTCAACACAACGCCAACACGCAAGGCTTTTAATCCTGTAACACCTGGCAAATCTTCAAGTTCTATGAATTCAATCTCATTTTTCAAAAATTCTTGTTTTTGAAGAAATCGAATATGTTGTAACATTTCAGTTTCCTCTTCCTGCATGGAATAAACAATCGCAATTTTTTGCGGTTGGGTTAAACGTTCCCCGGTGCCTTTTACTACTGCCTTGTCAATTCTGGACTTGATAATTTCATGGCGAATATCGTAAGCTCCATCAACATCAAACTGTTTTTCATCATATCGAAATCGAATGGACAATGGACTGTTTTGAACCAAAATCAGGTGTGCTGTATCCAGTGGTACAGACAGCTCGGGTTTTAAATGCTGGGTCAGCCATGCCATACCACAGGCAATATGGAGTTGCCATAAATGAAGATTATTGACATAAATATCATGAAACATGCCCTTTTCATTCATAGCTTTTCCACAGTAAATTAAATAGTCAACGCCATCTGTACGATGCCTTTCATAGAAATGCGGAAAAATTTCCTGAATACAGTTTTGTTCAGCATCTAAAAAATTGGCAAGGCGTTGATTCAGCAGCAAGATGCTTTCTTCAAATTCTTTTCGGAGCTTATAGACTGTTCCCAATTGTTTATCAATACATGATTCATAGTTATCAACCGCCTGAGCAATTTTGGGTGAAAAATCACGCACATGAGAGAACAAATCTTCAATATCGTTTTGAATAAACTTGACAATGGAAAGTTCATCACCAGAAGCAAGACTTTGCTGAATACGATAGCGTTGTTCATCAATTCGCTCCAGCAATTGATCAAAGATGAGCATGTTTTTTTCTTTTGCGACCAGTTCAATGATATTTCTGGCATACTTTAAATGGTCATCCAGATCTTTTTGGATGGCGTTGTTTCTTGCATTGGTCGATCCCCGAACATCAGCGATACCATATAATGGATAGACATTTTTAAAAATAATAGGGGCCAGTTCTGCCTGATCATCATTTTGTAAATCAGAAATATATTTTAATGTAGACTGTCGAAATTTCCACTCGACCGAGGGATGCACCGCTGTACATTTTTCTTTGATAATGCCTTGCACCTCATTGTCCAGATCTTCCATTGCACGATTAATGGCCATTGAAAATAAGGGCTGAATGGCTTTCACTTTGATCATTTCCTGAGTGCCAAAAACTTCAGGATCAGGATCATCTAAACTCAATATACCAATGCATTCATCTCTGTATATCAATGGACAAATCATAAATGAACGAATATTCGTTTTTTCCAGTACTTTTTGGGTTAAAACCAATGGATTGTGCTTCTGAAGATCGCTAAATACAAATATGTCTTTTTTGCTCACTGCTTCTTCAAAAGGTGTATTTTGAAAATATGATCTTGTGGTTTGTTTGGAGCTTGTAAATATACATGAATTGGATAAATTACATCCCGTGCTTAACATCAGAACCTTGTCATCATAAAAACAGGATAAACTGGCACTCAGAAGAGGTCTGTGAAAATAGTTTCTCAGTCTTTGTTGAAGTCGATTAAATCCATCCTGAGAGGTGATATTGTCCTTATCAATCAGATCGTTTTGGATCATTGATAACACATGTGTTCTGGTTACATCGGCTGCTCGAACAATCGTAATTCCCGAAATGTTAAATTGATCAATGGGCAGCTTGGATTGTATTCGGCCGGGTTCAGTGATATTTCTTTTGATTTCTTTAATATCATCTTCGCTCAGTGGCTGTAATTCTTGCTTCGATTTCACTTCTACGAAGCGCATGTCAATATCCATGAAATAATAACGTTCCAGCCCTGTTTTTTTGTCCACGCTGGGAAAGATGAAATGATCATCTAAGGTGGCTTTTGTCTCAACCCCATAAGCTTTTTCAAGGATATGCATATACATGCGGGATATACGATTTCTGGTAAATTTTTTGTGGTCAAAACTTGGAGCAAAATCAAACTGAAAACTTTCATTTAAAAAAACTTTTTTAAACTTTGGTGATGCGTGAATTGGAATCATTGAGCCGGGCAATAGAATGGCCAGTTCATGTGTTTCCCAAAATATGGTTGGAAAAACCAGGTAAAACAGGCGTTCAATATATGGCATGTATTCTTTAACTTTTGTTAAATCTTTAATTGGCGCACTCAGTTCCGGGCATTGTTCAACGATTTTATTTACAATTCCCAGTTGAATATTACACAAGCCTTCAAATTTTTGCATCAGATGCTTGATTATGATTGAAAAATCCAATACGCCTAAGTTACTGTTTATTTTTTTATTTTGCATGATGTTCCTTTTTTTCTTAAAGTCTATATCAACTCTCTGCTGTCACCCGATGAAGTTGAACCAGATCTGTATCACCTTTTAAGATTTTCATGACCCCATCCTGTTGAAGCGTCCGCATACCTGCTGCCATTCCCTTCTCACGAATCATATCAACCGACTCTTTCATTGCAATACTGTGTTTCACCTCATCAGTGCCTTCAAGCAATTCATGAATACCGGTTCGTCCGCGGTAGCCTGTATGAGAACATTTGGGGCATCCGACTGGCTTGCATAATTGATGTTGTGTTTCATCAATCTTAAGTTCATCAAAGTATTTTTCACCATACATGCGGCGCAATTCGATAAATTCTTTTTTTTCTGGGCTGTATTTTTCTTTGCAGTCAGAACATAATGTTCGGACCAGACGTTGCGCCAGAATCCCTCTTAAAGCATCAGCAAAGTTAAATGGGTCCAGTCCAATATCAATTAGACGTGTGACTGTTTCTGGTGCAGAATTCGTATGGAGTGTTGAAAATACCATATGACCAGTCAATGATGCTTCAATTGCAATATTTGCTGTTTCAAAATCACGCATTTCTCCAATCAGAATCACATCAGGATCTGCACGCAAAAAAGAGCGCATGACAGCAGCAAAATCCATCCCAATCTTATGGTTGACCTGAACCTGTTGGAGCCCAGCCTGTGTGATTTCAACCGGATCTTCAGCAGTCCATATTTTTCTATCAGGTGTATTGATGTGATCCAATATTCCATGAAGGGTGGTGGTTTTGCCAGATCCTGTTGGCCCCACAACAAGATAGATACCATGTGGACGTGTGATTAGTGTTTTTGTTCGTTCAAGGTTATTTTCAGAAAAATTAAGTTTTTTTAGCGGAAGTGCCCCGCCTGATGCCAGTAATCGAATCACAGCACTTTCGCCATTAACAGTGGGAAGCGTTGCAATACGCAGCTCAATTTTTTTGCCCTGAAATTTGAGCTTGGCCTTGCCATCCTGAGGGCGTCGTCGCTCGGCAATATTCATACCAGACATAATCTTGATTCTGGAAATTACCGCTTTGATATCCCTGGCAGGTATTTCCATAACATTACGACATGCACCATCAATACGCATGCGGACTTCAGTGGGACGTTTTTCCATACCAGGCTCAATATGGATATCTGATGACCCCACGCGATGCGCCTGCAAAATAATTTCATTCACATATTGAACTGCTACAGCTCCAGATGCCGCATCTGCATCCAATGAGGTTGAATCATCCTCTTCCTCTTCTTCGATGGTTTCCCATTGAACATTGCTCGTATCGATCATCTCTGACTTTTTACCCGCTTTGGTAGAATCCTGTGATGAATAATAGGTTTTCAGCAACTGTTCAATTTCATCTGTTCGAGATAAAAACAACTGAATTGTTTTGGAACGTGGTAAAAACCGATATAAATCATCAGACAATTCTTTTGTAGGCCGGGCAATGGACAGTTGAATGCGATTATCTGTATTTTCCAATACAATAATTTTGTTTTTTAAAGCAAATTTTTCACCAATACTTTTTTGAAGCGATTTCGATATTTTAAACGATTCAAGAGATTTTGTGGGCATATTGAAATGTTTGGAAAGTGCGGTCAAATATTGATCTTTTGTAATAAACCCAAGAGAGATTAAGGTATCACCAAGGGGTTTGTGTGAAATTTTTTGTCGTTCAAGGGCTTCTTGAAGTTGTTTACGATTGATCAAATTTTGTTCGATGAGGATTTGACCAATGGGTTTACGTTTTCTATGAGAATCCAGGGCTTTATTAATGATTGATTGCGGAATCCCCATTTCAATCAGTATTTGTCCTAAAAACTTTTCAGGATGTTCATCCTTGATTTTCAGTGCTTCATTAAGCTGATCCTGTGTAATATACCGATGTTCTAATAGAATTTGACCGAGTGTTTTTTTTTGCTTCTTCTTTACCATAAGATTTCCTTTATGCAGCTTTTTATATTTTTTTGTGCTGAATCGTTCCTTTGCAATGCAATATATTGCTTGAAGAACTTTTTGTGATGGAACGATCTTTTTTAATTGTTGAAAAACGTTCAATAAAACATGAACATAATAATTGTTCTTGACATACCAATGAATTTGTATACAAAAAATAATCATTCAATAAAAATCATAAGAGTGGAACCAAAATTCATGAAGCAATGTAATCGTTGACTGATTTAAAAAAATGATTCATTCATAATATATGCCAACTTTGAACAGATGGCAGTTCATCGGGTTAAATAACGAATCAATTCGTTTGTCTTGATATGGGCAAGTATCATGCCAGAAAAACATAATTGCGGAGAATCAATTATGATCTTATACAATCGTGACAGGATTTCCTGGAAAAAATTCATATCAGAAAAAAATAATATCAGTGATGATAAGACCGAAAAAATTTTATCAACCCAGGCGAAATCAAATAATGAAAATATAGTATCGAAGAATTACACTGTCAAGAGAATGTCTCATGACTCATCTGTGTATCATCCCTTTGCAGAACGTAAAAAGAAAAATGACGTGTCCGATGTGGGACAAAAGCGAGAACACGCATTGAAAGCGTTTGCAAGTAAAGAAGCCTTGAAACGTTATATTCATTCCCATGATACAAAACATCAGGTTCATCAGATTGATGATATATCAGAATTAATCCAACTTGCATTTCGTATAGGAAAAGGACGTCTTGCGCAATGTCGTCGAATTGCTCAAATGGATGTCTATTATCATTGGAAAATGGGGCTTCAGATTCATTGCAATGCCATTAAAGATTTAAGTGATGATGATTTAATGGCACAACTGAATATTCCAGAATTTCAGCAAGAACGACGCTATTATGTGATTCAGGCATGTAAGCATTTTATCAATGACCTTTACAATGAATCTTTGGATAATTTATTACTGGCCCAGAGTTATGAAAAATATGATCCCTTTGTGTTGCATACAATGGGCTTGATTCATTTGCATGTGCCCAATCATTTAGATATTGATCGCGCCTTAGACTTGTTTCTGCAATCTGCAAAATATTATAATGCCGAAAAAAAACAGCAGGATGTATCTGAATCATACTTTTATGCCGGGATGTGTGCGCATATTTTAAAAAAAGATCACGAAGCTGTTGATTATGCTGAAAAAGCCCTGTTGAACGCAGATTTTTATGAGGTCAATTATGCGCTGGCCCGATTTAAAGCCATCATTGGCGATGAATCATGTCTGCCGATTATCAAAAAATTGATCAAAAAAAATCCCCTCTATGGATTAAAAATTCATATTGATGATGCGTTTCTGCCCCTCACAGACAAATTAAATCAAACATTTGTTTCCATGAGAAATACAGCAAAATCAGAATGCGATACCATTCATCTTGCCATGATTGCCGATCGTCACCTGGAAAAATATAAACAGCGCCAACCTGACATCTTTTCCCGATGGAAAACCCTGTTTAATGAAGCCAATCAGATATATCAAAAAAATTCTTATATGGATTTCTTGGATGCACTTCCCATATTAAAAGAAGCAGATACATACTATCAGGCTTTAAAACAAGGACAATCTCCTAAGAAAATGCAGCGGTCAGCATCAATTCATCAATATGAAAAGAATCAACACCGAACATTTCCTGCTGAAAAAGCGCATTCAAAAAAAGACATTGAAATTGCAGAAAAAGAAATATTCGATCTGCTGAATGAGACCAAAGCCCTGGTGCATCATAACACAGATTTTCAATATCTGACGCGGGTGACCCAGGCACAGGCATCTGAAAAAATTGCATATTTATTGGACAACCCCATTGCCTGCATTGACATGGCAACATTATCAGATCATGATTCCAGTGTGCTGTCCATCGCTTTTTCGCCATGCAACAAACAACTGGCCAGTGGTGCTGAAGATGGTTCTATTCGATTATGGAATTTAGATAACTTTCAATGTATCAAAGTTTTGGCCCATCACGAAAAAGCAGTCAATAGTTTACGATTTTCACCCAATGGAAAATTCCTGGCCAGCGCATCATGGGATAATACCATAAAACTATGGGATCTTCAGGCATTTGATGAAATCACCACATTGACCGGCCATCAAGACAGTGTGGAAGTTCTGGATATTTCAATGGATAGCCTTCTCCTGGTCAGCGGCTCCAATGATCAGACCATTCGGCTGTGGGATGTTCGAAACAATCAGCCACTCCATACATTTGATAATTTCTCAGATACCATTCGCAGCCTGTGTTTTTCACCTGATGGTTTGCAATTGGCTGCGGGTAGTTGGGATATCATTCACCTATGGGATGTGCTGTCAAAAAAACCGATCCGAACATTTAAAGGACAAACCAAAAATTATATCAGCGCCCTGTCCATATCTCCTGATGGCCTCACGCTGGCTGCGGGATCTCATGATAAAACAATTCGATTATGGGATATGACTTCAAAAAAACAATCTTTGAAACTTCAGGGACATTTACGACGTGTAAACTGTGTGGCATTTTCACCAGACAATTTAACCCTGGCATCAGGCTCTCATGATAAACAGGTAAAGCTGTGGAATATAAAAACAGGTAAAGAAATCAATGGATTAAATGTTCATAATGATTTTGTAAGTGCGGTTGAATTTTCACCTGATGGCAACATTTTAGCCAGTGCTTCTCATGATTCCCGAATTCGATTATGGCAAATTCACTATAAAATCATGCCCAAAGATGCGCTGATTGAAACCATTGAACGTAACATGGCGGATGCCAAACATCGAAGACAGGCCCAATGGCGAGCTGACATGCGTTGCGAAGTTTGTGGTGATCGATTGGGATTTATTGATATTTTTAAAGGCCGTGTTCGGTGTCACAAACATGATCAGGAATGAGTGAACTTTTGAAATCTTGGAAAATCTGTTCCCCCTTTTTTTTCTTAGCCCTTATGTTGCCGACATACCAGCCCAGGGCAACGCCCTGGGTAAAACCGACAAACTATTTTAAGCCCAGGCCCCTGTGCCTGCCCGGCTTTAGCCCTACGCTGTTCTTGGGTTTGCCGAAATTCATCATTTTACAATGATCACCAATTTATGACCGACTTTTTGGGAATGCGCCCTTTCAACATAATGGCAAACCTTATGTTCGTCCCTGTATCCGATAATTATCTTGACAATATCGGGCATATTGGATATTTTCTTTTTAAATTTATTAACTTCATGTTCATTTGTGTATGGCCTTCAAAACATTTCATAAAAAGGTTCTCTTATGAGGAAAAATCTTCAACGCACAATTCTTTATTTACTGGCTGTGTATTTTGTTTTATGCATATCTGCATCTGCGATAACGTTAAAAAACATCGTCAGCCAAATGCAAACGCTATCAGAGAATGCAGCAGATAAAGAAACAGTGTCTGGATATGCCAGTATTGAAGGTAAAATAGTTTATCCAGATTATCTTGGAAAAATTATACCCATAGCAGATGCACTGGTTCGTATTTTCCCAGTGAGACGTTTTGCACCAGAATACTTTTTTGAAATGAATATGGATTTATTGGTTAATCCCACAGAATATCCTCCTGTGCGAACCAGTGACAATGGCTTTTTTTCTATTAAGTCTATTCCATGCGGCAGGTACTATGTTATGACTTTTCGGCAGGGATTTAAAACTGCCATGACTGTTGTAAATGTTCAGAATAATCAGGATCGTCAGGCTGATTTGATGTTGTTTCCGGCAGACAATAACAAAACAGGCAGTCTGTTTGGAATTGTCGTAGAGCGCATATCTAAAAAAGCCTTGTTACAATTTCAGCGAAATTTGCCGGTGCCCCATATTGAGGTTCAATTATTTCATATCAAACCCACAAGTGTAGAGTTGATCCGCTCTGTGATTACCAATGATCAGGGACGATATTACTTTGCCGATGTGCCTTGTGGAGATTATTTATTAAAAATTAAACACAAAGACTATGCCCTCTATAGAAAAACCATTGCCATTACACCTGATATGCCGCGCGCTGTCCCAATTATCAAGCCTGCTGAAACAGAATTTGAACATTTATCCCATTACGATTTTTATCCCCATTCATTAAATCAAAATCTTTTTCATGGGGAGTTGATCCAGTATATTCTAAGAATGGGTGAGGGAAATTTCAGCATTGGGCCTTATGGTAACTGGCATCCTGATGTCAATTTTGTCAAAGCTGTTCTTACCCGAGATTCACCTGCGCCTGCGACCCAATTAAATGGTTTTGTTTATCATATGAAAATGAAAGACAGGAATGCTTCTGCAATTCCCATGTCAAATATTCGTATATTGCTGCGCCCTGTTTTTCCATACCCGACGTTAATGACATTCCCTGAATATCATGCAGTTACCAGCAAGGATGGTCGCTTTGTTTTTGATCGCCTTTCATCAGATTATCACATAAATGGTGTGATGTTCTATGAGGCCAGTATTCAATCAAAAGGGTTTGAACCTTTTACACAAAAAATTATCCTTAAACCAGGCAAGGAAAATAGCAAAAATTTTCATATGAACGCTTATGGTACGTTATGCCAGTTTAAGGGTAAAGTCATGACGCTGATGCAGAAAGAGACCAGAATGCCCATATCTAAAGCGGCGCTGCAACTCGTTTTGTATGAATCCAATTCAAAAGAACCTGCCAGGCGATGGATGGATATTTCTGATATTTATGGAAAATTCAAGTTTTCTGATATTCCCCCTGGAAAATACAAAATCGTAATCAATGCCAGTGGTTTTGAACCCCTTGAAATTCAATCATATATTACTCCTGGACAGATTTATCAAAAAGATTTCTTTTTGACCACGTATGTTGGCCCTTCTCGCTTAAAAGGAAAAGTGTTGAATGGGACAATCCAATGCAAGTCTGATGAAACATGCAGTCAGGCCATTTCAGGTGCAAAGGTCATATTATCATCTGTTCAGACTTTATCACAAAATACATCCAACCGGCAATTGTATGAAGTTAAAACCAACAATCAAGGCATTTATGAATTTGTTCAGATCCAACCCGGGCATTATCAAATGCATGTTTCCATTGATCGATTTCAACCCTGGAATGCCTTGATCAAAATATCGAAAGAGACTGTGCATACAAAAGATGTTCAACTCAATCCCATTATTGAATCCGCCAATTTAACAGGTTATATTGTATCCAAAAAACCCAATTGTAAGGAAAATAATTGCCAAAAACCGATTAAAAATGCAGATGTTGTATTAACACAACAATTTTTATCAGGGACAATTATTCCAATCCGAACACAGACCTCTGAAGATGGTCGATTTTTGTTTGAAACCATTCCTGCCATGTCATACATGGTTCATATTGATGCACGCGGCTACGATCCCCAGCAACGTAAACTTCAATTGATGCCAGGCAGCAATGAGATTATCTACACACTGGATCCTTCTGTAGAATGTTTGAGAAATTCAGATTGTGTCAAAAATTACTTTTGTTCTAAATCTCGCGGGCAATGTGAACGTCCAGGAATCTGTTTGAAATTGCCAGAAATATGTCCTTCAGTTGTAACGCCTGTATGTGGATGTGATGGCATCACCTACAATAATTTTTGCGTGGCTGCGGTATCGGGTGTCAGTATTGCCTATCATGGTACATGTGTTCCAGCGGCCCAAACCGGTAAATTTCATGGGACTGTGCGCATAAAAAATACCTCTAATAAACAAACCATTGCAAATACAGAAATCGTACTTCACAGAGTTCAAGCAGATTTACAGACCGCCTCATCCATATTCACAACACAAACGGACGCTGATGGTAACTATTCTTTTGAACGTTTACCTGCGGGCACGTATCAGTTTACTGCAAAAGCCCCGCTTTTTATGCCACACAAAATGACCATTCATATCGTGGAACGTCAAGAAATACATCAGGATATCTTCCTTTCAGCCATTGAAATGAAAGCAACTGTATCGGGCATTGTTCGCCCTAATTGCACTTCTGGAAATTGTTTTCCTTATATTTCTGGAGCGACTGTTTCCCTGACGCATTTGCTATTTGACAGCCAGGGAAAACTCATACCTGGAGCGGTCAAGACGACACAAACCGATGCACATGGATCATTTTCTTTTACAGATCTGGCATCAGGTGATTATCGATTAAAAATTGAAGTGGATAAATATCTGGATTGGGAAGATGGATTTGCGCTGGATGGAACGCAAAAACACGCTCTTGATATATTAATGGACCCTCTAAAATCCTGCTTTGACAATACGCGTTGCATTCCTGTTCAATACTGCCAAAAAAAAGAACAGTCATGTAATGAATCTGGAATTTGTCAAAAACGTCCCATTACCTGTATTATGCTCTATGATCCTGTTTGTGGATGTGATGGACATACTTATAACAATGCATGTGAAGCAGCAATGGCCGGACAGAATGTTGATTTTAGAGGCCGCTGTGTTCCAGACCGATAAAAGACATAAGGAAATTGAGCCATGCCCAATCCCAGTCGTTTTAAGTTTTCAAGAAATAGAAGTACAAGCGTAAAAACTATTGATAACAACCTCTTATCTTCATGCCAGCGTCTGATAGATACGTTTTATCAAATAAATATCACCATTTTTGTTCGTATACCTGAAATGGTTTTTACAAATATTAAAACCCACATAGACTATAGCATTGATCCTGTTGAACATAAAGCAGCCAGGGAATTAGAGAGATTGAAAGACTTTCGTATTGGTCCGGGGATGCGAAAAATTGCTAAAGGTTTAATGTCTGAGGATGTTGCAGAAAGTCAATTGTTGTTCATGTTTGAAGAAGCATGTCAGGGCATTATACTCAATATGACACGTGAGATGGCCACGCAATTACCAGACAATCAAGATTTGGATATACAAATATTTAAAGAGATGGTCAAAGCAAATCCACGTTTATATAATCGATGTGCTGCCTATTCAAAGGGCTCTTCACTGGTAGAAGGGTTGGAATTAGAGTTGGGAGGCAATCAATGCTGAAATATTTACGAAATAAAGTGGTAAGCGTTGATCGACTGACACCAGATGAATTAACTGTTTTTGGCCTGTTGGATGATGATCTGTATGGCATTCAACTGGAAGCCATATTTTCCTTAGATACGCTGCAAATAAAAAAAATTTCTGGTAAATGGCATCGTTGGACAACGCCAGAATGTCCGCGCGCCCTGGAACATCTAGAATCTGCCATTGGATTTAAGGTGGCGCAAGGCTTTCGTCATAATATTCAAAAAACACTGGGACGTTCAGGTTGCAGACATTTTGCAAATCTGTTGGTTGAAATGGGACATGCCGCAAAAAATGCAAGGATGGTTATTTTATTTGAAAATGCACGTAAAACCAATCCAGAATTAACCATAGAGACATTTTATTCAAATCCCCCTCCTGATCTTACCATTGTTTCAGAAACGCAATCACCGCCTGTTAGCGTATCTGAAGTCCATCCAGATTCTGTTACTGAAGACGCATATATTCATCAAACTGTTTCCCGAAAAAATTCAAATCATTTTTGTATGGAAATTCATGTGCATTCAACGCCCGCATCGCCATGTTCGACGATCCCTGTACATCAACATATCATTGATGCCAAAAAAATGGGGCTTGATGGCATTGTTCTGACAGATCACAACCATGTCTGGCCTGAAGAGCAGATACAGGATTTAAGGAAACGTTTTGAATTTCCAGTATTGGGCGGCACTGAAATTACGACAGATCATGGTGATATTCTGGTTTATGGTTTTTATGACACGATTAAAGGAATTATCCCGCTAAAAGAACTTCGCAAAAAAGTTGTCAATCAAGGTGGATTTATGGCAGCGGCGCATCCATTTCGCGCATTTTTGTTGATTGGTGGCCATCAATTAAACACAAAAGTGAAAACCGCTTCACAAAAACAAATTTTTGAATACGTTGACGCAATAGAGATATTTAATGGAAAGTGTTCAGATTCTGAGAACCAATTGGCTGCTGAAGTTGCAAAATATTTGGGGCTCAAAGGAATTGCCGGAAGTGATGCCCATGAAGCGGGCTCAATTGGACGTTTTACTACCGACTTTTTCGAGAAAGTGAACACAGTGTCTGATTTTCTAGAGCAACTTCATGCCGGGTCATTTGCTGTTTCATCATTACGACAGGAAGGTTGATCTTTTTCATGACGAACATTCCCTACAGAAAAATATGATGCATTCATATTTAGGCACACTGATTGCAATATTAAACATGATTTGTCTCAACAATTTACTGCCAATAAAAGGTGAAATATGAAAAACTTCTGGCAATACCTTGAATGGTTCATTCCTGCCAAGATTAAAAGTGATCAGAAATATCATATTCGTGCCCGACAATTTGTTATGTTTTCATTATTCGGATTTGTTTTCTACATTGTGAATATGATCAAATGGTTTACCCTGGGATATTCCAATCTGGCTTTCAGTATGATTGCTGTATTGATCGTCAATATCCTGATGCTATTATTATTCAGGGCAACAGGTTCTATCAATCTTTCAGGGAATGGTTTGATGGCTGCAATAAATGGGCATTTTTTTTATCTCATTTATCTGACCGGCGGGCTGGAATCCTCAGCCATTTCATGGGTTATCGTTATTCCTGTATTTGCAGCATTGTATTTTAATAACAGGGTATCTGTCGTATGGACAGTTGTCAGTTTCACTGGAATTTTAACGCTTAATTATATGGCGCATCAAGGTCATACATTTACATCTATTTTATCGTCCGCTCAGCAATGTCATCATGCAAATTTAGCCAATGCCATTGGCCCATTATTGGCGGTATTTTTTGCGGGATGTTTTTTTAATCTGGCGATGTATCGGGCGTTTGATGGTCAAAAACTTGCGATGGGCAACCAGAAAACAACCCTGGATCAATTAAATGCGATATTTATTAGCGTGACTGAAATCAGCGAAAGTATTTTATCAACATCGAAAATATTGGATCAGTCATCAGAAACAATGAAACAACGTTCAGACGCAATGGCGCAAAAAACTGAAGAAGCCTCGGATATTTCGCAGAAAGCAAAGCATAATATCAAAAATATGGCCAATGCATCACAGGAAGTAAGTAATCAGGTTTCATCAGTGGCATCAAAAGGCAATCAACTGGTCAGTAATATGAAAGATATTGGAGATGCCACCGGTCAGGTTTCTAATAATTTAAACATCGTTGCAGAATCTGCCGAGAGCATGTCGCATTCTATCAATATTATAGCAACAGCAATTGATGAAATGTATGCCTCTTTGAATGAGGTTGCTGAAAATTCTGGCAGAGGCGCATCTGTAACAAATGATGCCTCAGAAAAAGCCGATCAAACCTCAACCATTGTTAATACGCTGGGCCATGCTGCTAAAGAAATTGGTGAGGTTGTTGATTTGATTAAAGGGATAGCATCACAAACCAATTTGTTGGCACTCAATGCAACAATTGAAGCTGCGGGCGCAGGCGAGGCTGGAAAAGGGTTTACTGTCGTTGCCAATGAAGTTAAAGACCTTGCCAGGCAGACTGCCCGAGCGACTGAGGATATTCGTGAAAAAATTGAGGGGATGCAAACAAACACGCAAAATGCAATCAAAGCCATTGAAACCATCGTTACAGTGATTGCAGAAATTAATGCAATTATGAGCAATATTGCATCGGCAGTCGAGCAGCAAACTGCCACAACGAACGAAATTTCAAAAAGCTTTTCAGAAACAGTTTCAGCAGCAGATGCTGTTGCAAAAAATGTTCAAAAGGCGGCGGCGCGTGCTGCGGAAACCTCAAAAAATGCTGAAAATTCCATTCAATGGGGACGTCAGGTATCGGGATATCTTGATGAAGTCGCTGCCGCAGCAGTTTCCATTGCAAAGGATGCACTTCAAGCATCTGAAAGAACAGATCGCGTGTTTGGTTGTGTTGATGATATTCAAACCCTTGTTACTGAAACATCTGAAGAAAGCTTACAGATTAAATCACAGTCAAAAACGCTGACACAATTTGCACATCGACTGATCGGTGCAGTTGAAAAAGGTAGTTAAAGATTATTTTGATATGTCACAGGTAAAAATACAAAATGTTGTTCAAAACAACGCTGAAAATACCAATGAGCGGATTGATGAAGCTGATATCATTAAAAAAGTACTCCCATTTTCTGTTTCATTTCGATATAGAAAACATGATGAAATCATAATGAAAGGTGATGAATCCAGTAGTATTTACTATGTAAAATCTGGTGCAATGGAGGTTTTTTACACACTTCAAAAAACAAAAATCGTTGTTGCTTTAATTGGCAAAGGGCATTTTTTTGGCGAAACAGGTTTTTTTGATGGTATTTCAAGAATTCGGGAAATACGCGCAAAGGAATATTCAGAAATCTGTGTTTTTTCCAAAAAGGTGCTGGATAAAATCCAGGCAGAGGATCCGAAGCTGTTTGGGGATTTAATCTATTACCTGGCCCGGTCGGTTTGTCAAAAATTTCGGACATTACTGGATGAACGAGATCCACTTCAATCATATGCTGAATCACTTTCCACAGGGTATCGCACATATAATACCCCCATGCCTTTACCTGATAATTTTTTTCGCACTCAAGAATGGTCCATTATCCATGTCATGGTCAGAGATTTTAAGCAGCAAATTAACATGCTATCTGAGACGATTCATGCGAATAAAAACCATCAGGTGAGTAAAAAACTGAGAACAAAAGGGCATAAAATTCTAAATTATTTTTTTTATGGATTGAAACAATTCAAGAAACGCATTGAAAACACATCAATTGAATCATTTATGTGGCATTATGTATTTAAAGAGATCTATCCAATCATTATGAGAAGTCGTTTTGCAGACAGGGCCTATTCCAAACCAAAGGGATATGCCGGTGATTTTATGATGATGGAAATGTTGTATCAGAATACGCCTGATGGAGATGGAAAGTTAGGTATTGTCATTGACCACTGGTGCCTGAGTACCCCATCGGCACAGGCGGTTCGAAACAGAAAAAAATTGCTTTCTGATAAAATTAAATCCATATGTGATCAAAAAAAAGACACCCAAACTGGCCCAATTCGAATAATGAATCTGGCCTGTGGTCCCAATCGTGAATTGTTTGATTTTTTACATCAATGTGATTATTCCGAGCGAATTGATGCCACCTGTGTTGACATTGATTCACAGGCACTTCATTATATTGACCAGCAAATCAATATTTTTTCGCATAAGGCTGTCATTCGGCTGATGAATGAAAACCTGATAAAATGGGCGTTGGGAAAAATTGATCCTGATTTTGGATTACATGACATTATCTATTCCGCAGGGCTGACCGATTACTTAAATGATGATCTTTTTACGGCCTTTGTCAACCGGTGTCATTTACAATTAAAAGATAATGGATATCTCATTATTGGTAATTTTGCCCCATACAATCCAGATAGATTGTTTATGGATCATATTTTGGATTGGCGACTGATATATAGAACTTCGGATGAGTTAAAACAATTGTTTCAACAAACAGCATTTTGTGATAATGTGTCAGTATTTTCCGAACCCCAACAGGTAAATCTATTTGTACAGGGGATCAAAAAAGTCTAAAGGCTAGAGGATCGTACTTAAAAAGTATCGATGACAAAGTTAAAAAAATCGGAATGTACAATGAACATAAATTTGTTTACATTATCATTTGACTCAGAGTTGGAGTTCCAGTTTCGTCAGGATTATCTTGATAAGTCAATTTATCAGATGAGAATATCACTGGCATTGGCAATTATTTTTTATTCATTGTTTGGAATATTAGATGCCAGATTAATTCCCGACCAGAAAGAAATTATTTGGGGAATTCGGTTTGGATTCTTTTGTCCTACAGCAACCCTGGTTTTATTCTTATCTTTTTTTAAACGATTCATGCAATCGATGCATTACTGGCTTGCAATTGTTGAAATAGTTGGTGGTCTGGGGATTATTATGATGACTGTCATTGCCCCGCCACCTGCCAATTATACATATTATGCCGGTTTAATCCTTGTATTATTTTTCGGTTTTACCATTTTCAAGCTGCGTTTTGTTTTAGCCAGTGTAACAGGCTGGTTGATTGTCATTTTATACCAGATTGCTGCCATCAATTCTGACACACCAGTGATCATGTTTATTAACAACAATTTCTTTTTCGTAGGTGCCAATTTGTTGGGGATGTCTGCATGCTATTCCAGAGAACTGAACGAAAGAAAAAATTTCTATCTGGCACGATTGTTGGATATTGAAACAGAAAAAGTAAATGCTGCAAATCGGGACTTAGAAAATCGTGTAAAAGAACGAACCATTCAATTGGAAAAATCAAACTCTGATTTGCTTAAAGAAATTGAAGCCCATAAACAGGCAGAAAAAGAAAAAAAATTTTTGGAATCAGAGCTCAGGCAGGCCCAAAAAATGCAAGCGATTGGAACATTGGCTGGTGGCATTGCACATGACTTTAATAATATTTTATTTCCCATTTTTGCTTATGTTCAAATGGCCATCAATGAGACGAGCGATAATGCAAAACTTCAACGATATCTCAAACGTGTTATGGGATCAGCAGAACGTGCCAAAGATCTTGTGCAGCAAATACTCATGTTTGCCCGAAAAGGGGATCAGGAAAAAAAGCCACTGTATATTCAACCTATTACAAAAGAGGCCTTGAAGTTACTTCGCGCAAGTATTCCATCAAACTTTGACATCAAACAGAAAATTGCAAAACGATCTGACCCGATTTTAGGAAGCCCGATTCAATTGCATCAGGTCATCATGAATTTGTGTACCAATGCATACCATGCCATTCAAGAGAAAGAAACAGGATGTATTGATGTTCAATTGTATGAACAGGTTGTTGATTCATCAAATAGCAGTCAGTTTCCAAATGTAACACCCGGAAAATATATGTGTATGACAGTTATAGATTCGGGTGTGGGAATGGATGAAACAACTAAAGAACAAATTTTTGATCCATTTTTTACAACAAAAGAACCTGGTGAAGGCACTGGCATGGGCCTTTCTGTTGTTCATGGCATTGTTATTGATCATGGTGGATACATTTATGTTCAAAGCCATAAAGATATTGGTACAGAATTTCATGTTCTGCTGCCATCAATTGAGGCACCGGTAATTGATGATAATAAGGAAACTACAGTATTACAACATAAAGGCAGTGGAGAACATATCTTGCTGGTTGATGATGAACTTGAAGTTGTCAAAGCACTTGAGCATATGTTGAAAAAGCTTGGATATAAGGTAACATCACAATTAAGCAGCCAAAAAACACTTGAAATATTTAAGCAAAGTCCAGATCGTTTTGATCTGTTGCTAACCGATCAAACCATGCCGCAAATGACAGGACTTGCTTTATCAAAAAAAGTTTTGGAAATTCGGCCAGACCTGCCGATCATTATTTCCAGTGGGTATAGCAATCAGTTGACTCAAGAAATTATTGAGGGGATCGGTATTAAAGAACTTTTACTCAAACCGATTACACTAAAAGAGCTGGGAGAATTATTAAAAAAGCATATTGGTTGCCAGAAAGAGAGGACAATTTACAATGAGTCAATCAGAAAATAACGATTTATTTCAGGATGAAGACATCATCTTTGCTGATGAATCAGAGGATACGCACCCTGAAGAAGAATCTTCAAAAAAATGGAAAATTTTGATTGTTGATGATGAAGCTGAGGTTCATACAGTTACACGAATGGTGTTAGATGATTTTAAATTTGAAGGTCGGGGGATTACTTTTATCAGTGCGTATTCGGGTGCTGAAGCAAAAAAAGTAATTACAGACAATCCTGATTGCGCCCTGATTCTTTTAGATGTTGTTATGGAAGCAAATGACTCTGGTCTGCAAGTGGTGCGATATATTCGAGATACATTGAAAAATAAATTTGTTCGAATCATTCTACGCACCGGTCAACCCGGGCAGGCACCTGAACGAGAAATTATTTCACTTTATGATATTAATGATTATAAAATGAAAAGTGTTCTAACAGAACAATCTTTGTTTACAACAGTCACCTCTGCCATTCGTTCATTTCGAGATATTAATATCATTGAAAAAAATAGAAAAGGACTGGAGCAAATACTAAAAGCATCAGTGTCTTTATTTCAACTCCAATCTTTAAAACAGTTTGCCAGCGGGGCCTTGACGCAATTATCCTCACTATTAGGCTTGGACGACCAACTCTATCTGCATGCTTCAGGATTTACAGCAGCACAGGATGAAGGGGAATTAAAAATAATTGCAGGAACCGGAAAATTTGAAAACTGTTTGAACCAACCATTGGACAAAGTGGTTTCAAAAGAGGTCAGGGAATTATTAAAACAGGCTGCTAAAACTCAAAACAGTATTATATCCAACACAGATTATGTTGGCCATTTTACAAGCAGAAATGGATCAAAAAATTATTTGTATATGGGGGATTACAAGCAATATTTATCTAATCTTGAAAAAGACATGATTCGGGTGTTTACTTCCAATGTTGCCATTGCATTGGATAATATTTATCTCAATCGTGAAGTTGTAGACACACAAAAAGAAGTTGTTATTACATTGGGTGAAGTTGTAGAAACGCGCTCAAAAGAAACCGCACATCATGTGCGTCGCGTTGCAGAATATTCCTATAAATTGGCTTTAATGGCTGGACTTGATGAATACAATGCAGAATTAATTCGTCTGGCATCACCCATGCACGATGTTGGAAAAATCGGCATCCCTGATACTATTCTAAACAAGCCGGGGCGGTTGACACAGGAAGAATTTGAAATAATCAAAACACACACCTTAATCGGCTATGACATTCTCAAACATTCAGATCGTGAAATTATGTGCGCGGCTGCTGATATTGCCCTAGAACACCATGAACGATGGAATGGAAAAGGGTATCCGCAATCCCTTCAAGGCGACAAAATTAATATTTTTGGTCGTATTACAGGCCTGTTGGATGTTTTTGACGCATTAAGCTATAAACGCGTTTACAAAGATGCATGGCCATTGGAAAAAATTCTTAATCTCATCAAGGCGGAGCGGGGTGAACATTTTGACCCCAAGCTTGTCGATTTATTTATTACCAATCTTGATGTCTTTCTTTCGATAAAAGATGCCTATCCTGAAGATGAAGAAGATTCGGTCCAGTCAAAAATTGTTTTGGCTGATGTGTGTGACTAAGGCGTGTATTATCACTATCTCCCACGACTGGTTTTAAATTACTGACAACAATTCTTATATTTTTTTCCACTGCCACATGGACATGGGGCATTTCGTCCAATTTTTTTCAAATTTTCTTTTTTTTCAGTTCCAGATAAAGAGTACTTTTTAGAAAATCTTTTTAAAGTCTTTGATTTCTTTTTCCTGTAATGATTATATATCAGACGAAGTTGTTTATGGCGTTTTATAAAAATTTTTATAAAACCATTTCGCCGCATTTCTTGTAGCAATTCATTAGGCGTTGCAATATTTCCCGGGCCTCGTGAAACGATTCCAATTGAGTTGGTTTTATAATCATATTTGAGAACCAGAGGACTTCTATCTAAAGATTGAAGATCATTATGTACTGCAATAATCGTTAACATCGTATGGGTGCATGAACAGGTCGAAGCCAGACAGTATTGATCGTCCAATAAATATCTCGTATTGTTTCGCTCAAGCCAGAGTTCTTCTGCGTATGGAAAAACATCATAATACCCTATCATGAGACCATCACGTTCAATTTTTTTCATAGGAAAAGAATATTGCAATTGATCAATCGGGGTCGTTTTTATTGACGCTCTTTTGTATTCTAAGAACCTTTTTTGGAGGTGCTCCCAGTTCTCTTTTGAAAAATGATGGGCGATTAATTCTGAAAGTTCAAAATCTTCTTTTGATGATTTCTTATTCTCAAGCTTAACCGCTTTGTTTTCAAATACATTAAAGCTGACGCGGAACTCGGGTTCCTCTGTTTCAGTCTTCTCTGTGTTATATAGCTCAATGGTCAATTCTCGACAACGACATGTCGGACTCTGGCATATGTCCAGTTTGGTATGCCAGGTCTTGTTGACCTCTTCCTCATTTTCAACATAATCAATGGTCAATGTTTTATCTGAAATACTTATTTTTGACATTGTACTTTCCTTCTCCTGTTTTATAGTGTATGCATTTTTAATCATCCACGCGTCCTCGAATGTATGTATATTCTCGGTTATTGAAAAATACCTAAACTTGTAGAAGAACTACGCGTTAATCATCACCCAAAATAGTAAAAATTTCGTCAACAATCTCCATCATAACATCTTCCTGGATATCATTCGTTTTTCTAGCCAATGGTATGGCATCCTTAGGAAACATTTGGATATTCTGCAACCATTTTTCATATTTCCATACACAGGGACTTAGTTTTGAATATTCAAGAAAAAATGGTTTGATATTGGTATTTGTTCAAATCAAAAGTCTAAGGAACTCTCTGAAAATAAGTTCTTCATTAACTTATGTGCCAAAAACGTGTATGGGCGAACCTTGTGTTCGCCCATCGTACATAGGAACGAAAGCGTTATTAGTTCGAGGGCGAACACAAGGTTCGCCCCTACAACGGGCTGACACATAAGTAATTGGGGAACTTATTTTTCGAGTATTCCTAACTTTTTTGGGAATGCGCGCCCTAGCTGTATTTATTTTTATAAATTGCATAAAACGTAACCGGAATCACCAACAAAGTAAACACAGTCGATGCAAAAAGACCAAAAATAAGGGTCCAGGCCAGGCCTGAAAAAATCGGGTCAAGGGTGATTGGCCATGCACCCAGAGCTGTTGTTGCTGCGGTTAGAAGAATGGGGCGCATTCGAATTGCGCCGCTATTCAGTATTGCTTCTTGGAATGTCATTCCATCCCGCACTGCTTCTTCAATAAATTCAATTAAAACAAGTGAGTTTCGTATCACAATGCCGCCCAGCGCAATCATTCCGATCATGCCGGTTGCAGTAAAAAAGATAGGATTATTAAATCCGCCGATAACACTGTTTTTTAACAGATTTAATAACCAAAATCCAGGCATGGCACCGATGAGTGTCAGCGGTATTGCCATCATGATTAAAAGCGGCATAAAGAAGGAACCGGTTTGAATGATTAATAAAATATATATCCCCATAAGTGCCGCTGCAAACGCAATTCCCATATCTCTAAAAACGTTCAGTGTGATTTTCCATTCCCCTTCACCTGACCAGTTGACATTGATTCCTTTAATTGGAATAGGGTTCTCTTTTAGTTTTGACTGCATGTCCAGAATGGCTTCAGCAGGTGCGCGGCCAGCCATTTCTGACATAACATAAACAATTCGCTCAAGATTTTTATGATAGATGGGCTGATTCTTTTTCACATACGCAATTTTAACCAGTTCAGCCAATGGCAATATTTTGCCTGAAGACGTTTTTATTGGAATTTGAGATAAACAAATCATTCCAGAGCGGTTCTTTTTTGGCAAAATTATCTTGATCATTAATGATTGTCTTTCGGTATTTGTATGGATTGTTGAAGCTTCAAAACCGCTTAATGCGACCCTCAGCGATTGAATGATCGTATGAGTAGAAACGCCATGTAAAGCGGCTTTTTCTTTATCAATAATAAAATTGATTCTTGTTTGTTCTGCATCTGATGTATCATCAATGTCAACAACAAAGGGTTCTTCAGTCATCACTTTTTTAATATACTGTGCGGAATCAATTAATTCTTTGTATGACTTATCTGGAGCGCCAGTGATTTCAGCAACAATCGTTGAAATTACTGGCGGTCCGGGTGGCAATTCAACGATTTTTAAGGACACATTATTGTTATTGGCTATTCTTTCAAGATCTTTTCTAATTCTTAAAATAATTTCATGACTCTGCTGAACGCGTTGGTCTTTATCAACAAGGTTTACACGTATATCTGCCATATGGCTGCCCTTGCGAAGATAATAATGACGAACCATTCCATTGAAGTCCATTGGTGATGCATATCCTACGTATGATGTTACCGATGTGACTTCATTAATGTTGAGTAAATAATCTTCGTATTTTCGAATTACGCGATCTGTCGCTTCTAAAGTGGTGCCCTCATCCATATCCACTATAAGCTGAAATTCGTTTTTGTTGTCAAAAGGTAGCATTTTCAAAGGTACATATCTGAATAAAGCCAGGTATGCTGCAAAACCAAGGAGAAAAAGAATGACCAGTAAAAGCAAGTATCTTTTGAGCCTTGAATCTAAAAAAGGTTGAACAAGCATGCGATAGATTTTAAAAACCCAGCCTTTAGATTGTTCTTCTGTCATATCACGATCTGCGTCATTAAGATCAATGTCTTCTTGCTGTTTGTTTTTTAAAAGAAGGTAGGTCATCCAGGGAACAATGGTGATAGCGCATACTGTTGAAAATATAACTGTTAATGGCACATTGGCTGCCATAGGCGCCATGTAAGGGCCCATCATACCAGTGATGAAAAACAGCGGTACAAAACAAATAATGATTGCGATAGTTGACATAATGACCGGTGGCAGCACTTCATTGATTGCAACAAGTGTTGCCTGTATGGGTTTATGCACACCTTTAAAAATATGACGTTGAATATTATCTACATTGGTGATTGGATCATCAACAACAAGCCCCAAAGAAAGTATAAGGGCAAATAAGGTGACGCGGTTAATTGTATAGCCAAATAAGAAATTGACAAACAAAGCCAGAGAAAAGCTGATAGGAACTGCTATGGCAACAACAAGCGCCTCGCGCCATCCCAAAACAAATGCCAGTAATGCAACCACTGTTACAATGGCAAAAAAGAGTGAACTTAAAAGCTCATTTACTTTTTGTTGCGCTGTTGCACCATAATTCCGCGTGATTTCAACGAAAACATCTGATGGAATCACTGTCTTTTTAAGTTCTTCTAATTTGCTTAGAATGCTATTGGCTACATTAACCGCATTGGTCCCTTTTTTTTTGGCAATTCCCAATGTGACAGCAGGATATGAAACAGGATGATCTTCCAATTGGTTTGCTTTGCGATAATAATTGGAAAATGAAATTCTTGAATAATTATCAACCTCTTGTGGACCATCAATCACCTGCGCAATGTCTCTGATATAAATGGGGCGTCCATTGTGAACGCCGACAATCAAATTTTCGACATCATTGATTGTTTTTAAGTATGAGTCACTACTGACAATGATTTCTTCATTCAACCGATTAAATGCCCCGGCTGTAACTGAAGCATCCGCACTTTTCAACGCGCCTATCACTTGCTGAAATCCAACACTGAGACCGGTCATTCTTTCTTTGGAAAGTTCAACCCGAATCTCTCGTTTTCTTCCGCTGACAATTTCGGTTCGGGAAATATTTTTAACCTGAGCCAGGCGGCTGAGTAATTCTTCACCGATACGCCTTAATTCATAATCATTGTAGCGCGGAGAATACAATGTTAAATTGATAATAGGCACATCGTCAATTTCGACCGGTTTAACCACCCATCCTTTGACAATGGGAGGCGCTTGATTGGCATGCATGCTGACACGATTATGCAGTTTTGTCAGCGATTCTTCTCTATCCTCACCCACAAAGAAACGCACTGTAATGACAGCCATGTCCTGCATTGAGGTTGAGTATACATATTCAACACCATCAATCTGCCATAAATATTTTTCCATTGGTGTAGCGACGAGCTTTTCAATTTCTTCAGGGCTGGAGCCAGGCGCATGAACATAGACATCTGCCAAAGGAACCACAATCTGAGGTTCTTCCTCTCTCGGTGTGATCAATATTGCAGATATGCCCAGACAAAACGACAAAATAATTAAAATGATTGATAACTGTGATGTAAGGAAACGATAAACAATACCGGGTATAACCCCTTTCACTGTAACTTCTGTATCCATTTTTTATTCCTTTATTCCAATAAGTTCGTCACCCGATATCCCTGATAAGACTTCTATCTGGTCGCCATGTTTTTTTCCTGTTTGAATAAATACATTTTTCCATTGATTGTTTTCATGGATTGCAATCGTTTCTAACTGACCAATTTTACGTACTGAACGACATGGAATCATAACAACTTCACGTTTGCCAGCAGGTATGAGTAGTTTCCCAAACATTCCAGGATAGAGTCCTTCTATAACAGGTAAGGTTGCTTTTACTAAAAAGGTTCGTGTTTGCGGATCTGCATATGGAACAATTTCTTCCACAACTGCATGAACAGTTTTATTTAATGTGGTAATATTTACTTTTAGATTTTGATTTTTCCTTACTTTTGTAATCAAACCTTCCCTGACATAAGCCTCAAGCCTCAGAGAACCCTCTGTCTGAAGAATAATTAAGGGTTTTCCTGGAAGTGCTAAATCACCGGGTTCAATCTGTCTTCTAATAATTTCACCATTTTGAGGCGCTTTGATCACAGTATAACCCAATGCAATGTTGGCTTCTTTGACAACTTCTTTGGCACGTAAAATACCCGATTCAGAGCCAGATAACGCTTTATTCGATTTTTCCAGACTGGCCTGCGCCTGTAAAAATGCAGATTCCGCTCTTTCAACATCCTGGCTGGTTGCAGCCTGTGATTCAAAATTTTTTTTTATTCTTTCAAAGGTCAGTCTTTTTTGTGTAAACGCAGCTTTTGCAGCAGCAACTGCATGCTGCGCCTGTTCTTTATTTGATATGGCGCTTTTAAGACCTTGCTTGGCCTGAAGCAGTTTGGATTTCAATTGTCTGTTATCTAAAATTACTAGAGGCGAACCTTTTGAGACTTTGTTTCCAGAAGTCACCTTAACATCAATCACTTTTGCTGTGATTTGCGCTTCAATGCGCGTTTCAACTTTTGGTCGTACAGTTCCAACAGCCTCATACCATTCAGTAATCGTTTGAATGCTTGCCCGAACTGTATCTTTTGGCTGTGTAATGATCGCAGGATTTAATGTCGTCCCCGGGACCACTTTTTCTGCACATATTTCATTGACAAAAATACATGTCGTAGAAATTACTGTAAAAATAACAACGTATAAAAAATTATTTGTTTTCTTTATCATTCCAATTCCCCCATAATCCTAAGGCTCTTGCAATTTCTGCCTGGCCTTTTGCTTTATCATAAAATGCGATAATGGATCTTGTTTTTGCCTGATTTCGATCCAGTTCAGCCTCCATATATCGGCTAATTGTAACAGATCCGCCTTCATATTGACTTTTCACCAATTTATAAGACTCTTCTGCACTGACAACGCTGCTTTCAGTCACTGTCAGTCTGGCCTTGGCATCTTCAATATTAAGGTATGCATTTTTGACATCAAGTTTAACTTGTAAAATCATATAGTTATAATTAGCCATCAGTTCCTTGAATGATTTTTTGGCCTGAGCTACTTCAGCACGCGTTTTTCCACCTTCAAAGATATCCCAACTCAATTTTACGTATAACCCCCAATTATTTCTGTCTTCATAAAAAGCCATGTCTTCAGCATCATAAAACCGCGTTGCGATGAAATCCAAAGAAGGCAAATAACCCGCCTGACTGATTTTTAAGCCAATTTTGGACTGTTTAATTTTTTCATAAATTTTCTTGATCTCAGATCTGTTGGTCAAGGCTATTTTAATACCTTTATCATAAGTATCCGGGTATTCAGTGTGTAAATTTTCATTTTCAAGTAAGGATAATTGTACATGCGGACCAAAGCCCAGAAGTGTACTTAAATTGGCCAAAGCTCTTTGATGTAGATTTTTACTTCTTACGCGTGTCTCTTTCACTTCAGCCAGGCGCACCTCAAGAGAAAGAACATCTGATTTTAATACACCGCCCGTGTTATATCGAACAGTCATCAGCCTTAATTGTGTTTCAACAGTTGCAACAGATTCCTCAGCAATTTTGATTAAATCTAAAGCAACCAGAGCATCATAATAGGCGTTGATCACTGAGGCTAAAAGGGCATTTTCAATTGTTTCACGCTCAATATGTTCTTCAGCAAGAACAGAATGCGCAAGATCTTTGTTATAGAATTTTTTGCCACCCTGAAATAAATTATATTGAAAATTGATACCAATTTCGTAGTTATCAAATGTACCTGGTTGGTTAAAATTTGCATTGGGTGGAAGAAGTCTTTGTCTGGCGGTTTTCAATAAATAGGCGATGGGATCGTTTGATCTTGTGTACTCAGTGTATAAACTCACTTTTGGAAAAAATGCGGCTTTGGCCTTGCGAATTCCTGCTTCAGCCTTTTCAATTCTTGCAATAATTTGATTCATTTTCTGACTGTTTGTTAAGGCAAGTTTCATGGCTTCTTCAAGTGATATGGGATGGTCAGGAATTTTGGGGGGGGATGAATCTGCTACAGAATGTGTAATGCCAAGTATCATAATGCATGAACAAATTATACAGACATTCGCCAGTCGCTTTTTGTTTTTAATGTATTTTTTCATTTTTCTCCATTTCAGATAAATTTTATATGATTGTCCCGCGTTTGTTTTTTCTGGAACAATAATTCGGTATCGAACCTAATATATTGTTCAATCTTCAATTATTGAATAAATGTAACATGCCATTCAAATTTTGTCAATTTTAAGAAAGAACTTCTCAATTTTTTTATCATAATCTCAAAATGAACTTGACAAAAAACCATTTTAAGCATATACCTATAATCAAAAGGAGGTTCAAATGAAAATAGCTGTCGCCAGTGGCAAAGGCGGGACAGGCAAAACAACTATATCAGTTAATATTGCCATGTCACTGCCAGCGCCTGTACAATTATTGGATTGCGATGTAGAAGAACCCAATGCGCACATATTTTTAAAACCGGAAAATATTGAAACATCAGAGGTTTCCCGAATGGTACCCGAAGTTGATTTGGATAAATGCGATTATTGTGGCGCATGCGGGGATATTTGTGAGTTTAAGGCCATAACAGTACTCAGAGATGCCACAGTCATGACGTTTCATGAAATGTGTCATGGTTGCAAAGGATGTGTTATGGTTTGTCCGCATCAAGCAATTCAAGGTGTTGATCGTGTTTTTGGTCAACTGATAAAGGGTAAGGCACGTCATGTTGAATGTATTCATGGCGTACTTAATGTGGGTGAAGCCATGTCTCCCCCACTTATTGGCAGAGTGCAACAAGAAATATGGGATGATGGGATTACAATTATTGATGCACCACCGGGAACATCATGTCCGATGATAGAAACAGTTCGACGCACAGATTATGTGATTCTGGTCACAGAACCGACACCCTTTGGTCTTAACGATCTGAAACTTGCTGTTGAGGCTGTTCGACTCTTAAAAATTCCTTTTGGCATTGTGATTAATCGTTCTGATATTGGTGATCAATGTGTTGTTGAATATGCAAAAGAATCGCAAATTCCTGTATTGATGGAAATTCCCCATAGTCGAGATATTGCAGTCGCCTATTCAAAGGGTGAACTGATGATCGATATGATGCCTGAAATGAAAGAACAGTTTCAGCAAATGATTGACAAGATCATCAAACAGGAGGGCTGATGAAAGAACTTACAATTATTAGTGGAAAGGGTGGAACAGGCAAGACCAGTATTGTCGGTTCATTTGCCAGTCTGGCAAAGAATTTCGTTCTGGCCGACACAGATGTCGATGCAGCGGATCTTCATTTGATAATTCCACCAGAAATCAAACAAGGCAATGATTTTATGGGAGGGCACAAAGCAATTATCGATCCTGATCGATGTACACAATGCGGGGATTGCCTGGAAAGATGCCAATATGACGCCATTGAAAACTTTACAATTGATTCCATTGCATGTGAGGGGTGCGGTGTATGTGTACATTTTTGTCCATCTGACGCCATAGATTTTCCCCAGCGAAAATGTGGAGAATGGTTCATATCCAACACGTCCTATGGACCAATGGTGCATGCGCGTTTAGGGATCGCCGAGGAAAATTCAGGCCTTCTGGTCAGTACTGTTCGTAAAGCGGCCCGAGATCTTGCAGAACAAGAAAAAAAAGATCTGGTCATTGCAGATGGCCCCCCAGGAATCGGATGTCCAGTTATAGCTTCAATCACCGGTGCAACCGCAATACTGATAGTAACCGAACCGACCCTGTCTGGATTACACGATTTAAAACGTGTCGCAGAATTGGCAAATTTTTTGAAAGTCCCGGGGATGCTGTGTATTAATAAATATGATCTCAACCCGGATATGAGCGATCAATTGCGCACTACAGCCATTGATTATCAATTAACAGCAGTGGGAAAGGTGCCTTATGATCCATCAGTTACTCGGGCAATGGTTTCTGGAAAAAGCCCAATTGATTACTCAGATGGTCCGGCATCACAGGCCATTCGGAAGGTATGGGAAAATGTATCGCGTTTTCTGGATGCCAGATAATAATTTTTGTAAAATTCTTTAAAATTTTATTGTTATATGTTCATCACTTTTGATATAGAAAGCATATGACATGTCAAAAAGGAGGATGAACATGCCAATATATGAATATCAATGTAAAGAGTGCAATCATACATTCGAGCAATTGCAACTTCAATCCGACGCTGAACCGCAGACATGCCCAAAATGCGGCAATGGTGTCAGCAAACTAATGAGCGCCGGAGCTTTTACAATGAATGCAGGTTCCCATGCACCACAAGCGACATGTTGTGGCCAACAGTCTCCCTGTGACAATCCCAAAGGATGTTGTGGTATGGGACCGCACTAATTAAATTTTTAAGGAGTATTAATGAAAGTAGCCATAACATCACAAGGAACAGATTTAGATGCTGCTGTTGACCCTCGATTCGGGCGTGCAGCAAATTTTATTTTAGTTGACCCTGAATCTAATGTATTTGAGGTCATTGAAAATAAACAAAATCTTAATTTACCACAAGGTGCCGGCATTCAAGCTGGAAAAACCATTGTGGATAATAAGGCTGAGGCGCTTATCACTGGGAATTGTGGGCCAAAAGCGTTTAATGTGTTATCCGCAGCAGGAGTAAAAATACTTATCGGTGCGAAAGGGACTGTCAGGGAAGCCATTGATGAATACAAAAATGGCACACTTCAAGCAGCGAATAATCCAAATGTTGAAGGGCATTGGGTTTAGCTATCTTGTGGAACGCCGATAACAATATCAACTTTGAGGAGGTTTAAAATTATGAAAATTGCAATCCCATTGGCTGAAGGGAAGCTTGCCGCTCACTTTGGTCATTGCCAACAATTTGCAGTTATCGATATTGAAAATAACGATATCAAAAACAAAGAGTTATTAACGCCGCCACCCCATGAACCCGGTGTTTTACCCAAATGGTTAGGGGAACTGGGTGTCAATTTAATTATTGCAGGCGGAATGGGCCAACGTGCAATCATGTTGTTCGGTGAACAGCAAATACAAGTCATTGTTGGCGCTCAGATTGATGAACCTGAAACACTGGTAAGACAATATCTTGATCAAACCCTGGCCACAGGCAACAACCTTTGTGATCATTAGTCCTATAAACATAAATACGTCCACCTGGATAAAACCAGGTGGACAAACATTGCAAGGATGACCAAATAATGGAAATGTGTATTCATGGTTCTTAATGTTGAACAATCATAAAATCATTATAGACAAGGAATCATTCAATGACTGATAAAGAACAAAACACTGCTTCACTAATGGAATCTCAGATACTGTTCGGTAATATGATGCCAAATATGAACTACTTTGATTCTAGATTTGAAGTCATGCAGAAAAATTATGAAGAGGTTCGAAGAAACCAGGATAATTTTAGGGAACAATTTCGGGATTTTAAAACAGATATGGATCGCAGGTTTACTGAAACTCACAATGATATGAAAGATAGGTTTGCTCAAGTTGATAAACGTTTTGAGCAAGTTGATAAACGTTTTGAGCAAGTTGATAAACGTTTTGAGCAAGTGGATAAACGTTTTGAGCAAGTGGATAAACGTTTTGAACAAGGTTTTGCTCAAGTTGATAAACGTTTTGAGCAAGTTGATAAACGTTTTGAACAAGTTGATAAACGTTTTGAAAAAGTTGATAAAAGTCTTGAAAAAATTATAGCTTCTGTTGAAAAAATTGGGGAAAAAATGGATTATAGAGATGAAAGGCAAAGGAAATTCACATTACGAATGTTCAGCATCTCTATATCTGTGACCGGAATTAGTGTATTGGGTGTATTGGTTAAAATTCTGGATTTCGTATAGGGAATGTTCCTCATTTACTTATGTGCAAGCCCGATGTAGGGGCGAACTTTGTGTTCGCCCTCGAACGAATAACGTTTTCGTTCCTATGTACGATGGGCGAACACAAGGCTCGCCCCTACATTGGACTTGTAAATAAGAAAATGAGGAACTTATTATTCAAGCATTCCTAAGTTATTAATGTTGAACAATCATAAAATTATTATAGAAAGAAAGGACTCATTCAATGACTGACAAAGAAAAAAGCGCCGCTTCACTAATAGAATCTCAGATACTGTTCGGTAATATGTTGCCAAATATGAACTACTTTGATTCTAGATTTGAAGTCATGCAAAAAAATTATGAAGAGGTTCGAAGAAACCAGGATAATTTTAGAGAACAATTTCGGGATTTTAAAACAGATGTGGATCGCAGGTTTACTGAAACGCGCAATGATATGAAAGATAGGTTTGCTCAAGTAGATAGAAGTTTTGAAAAAATTGATAAACGTTTTGAACAAGTTGATAAACGTTTTGAAAAAGTTGATAAAAGTCTTGAAAAAATTATAGCTTCTGTTGAAAAAATTGGGGAAAAAATGGATTATAGAGATGAAAGGCAAAGGAAATTCACATTACGAATGTTCAGCATCTCTATATCTGTGACCGGAATTTGTGTATTGGGTGTATTGATTAAAATTCTGGATTTCGTATAGGGAATGTTCTAAAAATAAGGAATAATTGAATGAATGACAAAGAAAAAAACACTGCTTCACTAATAGAATCTCAGATACTGTTCGGTAATATGACGTCAAATATGAATTACTTTGATTCTAGATTTGAACTCATGCAGAGAAATAATGAAGAGGTTCGAAGAAACCAGGATAATTTTAGGGAACAATTTCGGGATTTTAAAACAGATATAGATCGCAGGTTTACTGAAGTCGATAAACGTTTTGATCAAGTTGATAAACGTTTTGAACAAGTTGATAAACGTTTTGAACAAGTTGATAAACGTTTTGAGCAAGTCGATAAACGTTTAGATCAAGTTGACAAACGTTTTGAGCAAGTCGATAAATCTATAGAAAAAGTTGATAAACGTCTTGATAAAATGATAGTTTCTATTGAAAAAATGGGGGAAAAAATGGCTGCTTCTATAGAAAAAATTGGGGAAAAGATTGATTATAGAGATGAAAGGCAAAGGAAATTTACATTACGAATGTTCAGCATCTCTATATCTGTTACCGGGATCAGTGTATTAGGTGTATTGATTAAAGTATTGGATTTCGTATAGAAGCTGCTTTTAAATACCTACTCTTAAAATCGAGCATCCATTAAAAAATAGGTATTTTGGATATGATGATCTACTTCACCAGGCTCACCAAAATAAAAGCCAATCCCATGATCATAATCTTTATACATATCAGTAAAGCCCAGACGAAATGTTAGATAACAATTAACAGGCTGAATATAATAAAAATCCCAGGTTGACCCCCGATTACTGAGTTTATGCAGCGGGTCCTCGCTGGCTTCGCTAAAACCCATCCAATATTGTGAGCCATAATTGTATTCGATACCAATTTTAGGATTGTTGTTTTTGAACAAAGGCAGCTGATATCTTCCACCAAGATGAAATGCATAGCCCTCCTTATCTGAATGATCATTATTGCAAATAAGGCCTATGGCTGGAGGCGCATTTTGTAATTGTTCTAAAACAGGCACAAGAGATGGAAAACTATGGAGAATCGGTTTATAAATATCATAAGCATCCCGCGCCTGAACAGGTGGGCCGGGAAGGCCTTCTTTAGATGGATCTATCATGAATTTTAATGCGCCCTGTGCTTTTGACTTTATGTAAGATGCACCCAGGAAAGCGTCTATATTAAGATTTAAAAAATTAGTAGACTCCAGATAACCGGTTGCTTTTAATGCAATGCCAATAGATTCGGGTTTGTCTACAAATAAAAAACCGGTTTCATCATAATAGAATTGATAGGCATCATCAGAAAAGCGCATATCTTGTGGAGGAACTTGGGGTATATAAACCAGATGAAGTAAAAATAATGTATTATGAAAAATTCCGGGCAGTGGGGTTTCAAATTGAGATATATAAGAATTAATATTTGTTGATGCCAGATCATCTGTTCGATAAATGCCTTTTTTGGTCGTCAGGATTTTTCCAAAACTGTATGATTCATGATCTTCACATCGCCTGATATAAACAAACCGAAATGCTGAGTTTTTTAGCCCGGTAAAATGAGATAAATCGATTGACAAGCCCATTCCATCAGCCTCCATATCATATGCCAGACTTGGATACGTTGATTTTCTGGCGGAATCCTCTCTTAAGTTGGTTGGAAAACCATCGGTGGTTGGCAGGCGGCCAAATGTCAATGCCATTGGTAAATTTTCAATGGGCTCAAAAAAGATGTCTGCATATACGCGCTCTACTTTTAATGCAATATCTGATGGTATACGAGATTCATTGATTAAATTGATTTCAGGATATATGGGAGAATCATCATCTGCCCATATATGTGTCATGGACAGTCGTGAATGAAACTTCAGCCATGATCCGATACCTGTATAGAGATTCAAACGTAATCGGTTTGTGGGAAGGGTATGAACTGTTTCCTGCTTTTCATCACCAATCTTTTCAGACGTAAAAGTGATTGTATCATGTCCTGTAAAGTCATACCAATCGAATCTCGTGCGAAGTTCTGCACGAAATTCTAACCTGTCCATGAGGCTTTTTCTTTCAACTTCATCCAGTATATCAGTCAATTCGTCCATGTCATCCTGTAAGATCTCAAGGGTTTCTTCAGGTGTTTCTTCCTCTTTACTTACGCCCTGTTGATCTTCAATGCCTTCAATTCTTTCAGTAATGGTATCAAGCTGTTTTAAAATTATTTCAAATTCTTCTTTGTAAACAGCATCCTCACAGATTCCAACAGGGACACAAATCTCGGATAGTAAAAATATATTTATAGCAAGACACAATAGAAAAAAATGTCTTTTGTTTGGTACATTTTGCATCCAAATCCTCGTGTATAATTATTTCAATCCAACAGCCTCGGGCTGATCTGAATCGGCTGCATGAAGAATCAAGTATGATTTAACTTGTTCCAGTTCATCTTTTGTAAACAATTCAGAAATATCTTTTTTTCGTTTGTGCTTATTTCGACGAAAAAAACGACGCCATTGAGTTGATGCGTATTTACTGGGCGCAAAAGCTTCAACATCTCCACCTTCCTGATGGCATGATCCGCACTTGTTTAGATAAATACTTCGACCATTTGATGCCATTGAATAAGGCACCCAAAGCAGCATAAAACATAGACTTCCAAAAACAAGTATATGAAGCGTTTGTTTCATTCCTTATCGCTCCTTTTCCCAATTAAAAAGGCACCATACACCTTGAAAAAGGTATAATGTGCAAATATTTTGTTATAATTTTTCAAAATTTAGCATCCATCAGTAAATACATATTGGTTATTTTGTGATCAATGGCCAGGGGTTCTCCATAATAGAAACTTAAGTTTTGGTCATAATCATGAAGTGTCACTGTATACCCCATACGCATAATAAAAAAACGTGAAACCGGCTGAAGTAAATAAAAATCCCAGGCCTCTCCGCGTGTTGTCAGTTTGTGCAATGGATCTTCGCTGGCTTCCCCAAAATTTGACCAATACCTGGAACCATGATTGTATTCAACTCCAAATTTTGGGGGTTGTTTCATTGGAATTGGCACATCAATGCGTCCACCCACATGAATACAATGGGCATCATGACTTGAGCGGCCATCATTATTAAGCAAACCAATAGGTGTTGGCGCATTCTTAAGTGATTCTAGCTCTTTTTCATAAGTGGCACCATAACCTTTTAGTAATTCATAAGCCTCTCGTGCCAATAAAGGATCAAGATCAATTGGAGTATCTAAATTTCGGGGCTTCAGGATAAATTCAGTTGCACTTTTAGCATGTGTTCTTAGATAGCTCAAGCCGGCAAACCAGTCAAAATTAAAGCCAAAGAACTGTTTGGATTCAATAAAAAGTGTGTATTTTGTCAAATATCCCAGTGAATCTTCCCCTCGGGTACTCAGAGGTGCTTTTTCATCATCTTCATAAAATGGTGCCAAAATATCATTATATCTGAAATCGGGTTTTGGGGCTTGTGGAATATATAAAACATTCATCATTGCCAGTAACCCGCCAAAAAAATCAGGAAAATGGCTTTCAAGTTGAAATACAAGAAAATAAACAGGGTCCATCGCTTTTTCATCAACACGATATACGCCGCTTTTATCAGATAATTCGTTTCCCATAAAATATTTTTCATGATCATCATATCGGAGTGCAACAATTGTTCTTGCAGCGGTTTGAGGTATATGAGTCAGGGGCTCAAGATCCAGCGACATTGCGATTCCATCAGATTCGACATTGTAAGCAATCGCTGGATAGGTTGATTTTCGGGGTGTATTTTCTCTGAGATCTGTGGGAAGGCCATCAGTTGAAGGCAACTTCCCAAAAGTAAAAGCCATTGGAAATAATTCATGGGGCTGAAAGAAATAATCAACATAGGCCCGCTCAACTTTTAAATTAAGATTGCCGGGAACGCGGGTTGAATTTAAAAAATTGACATCCGGATAGGCTGAAAAATCATCATCAGACCAATGATGCATCATGGTCAGTCGTGATGTAAATTTCAGATTATCCGAAATTTGTGTGCGTAAGTTTAAACGAAATCGATTGCTTGGCTGCAAATGAACACGTTCATGAAGTCTTTCACCTTGAGGGTCATTTGTAAAAGGCTTGTTGTCACGGCCTCGGAAGTCATACCAATCAATACGTGTACGAATTTCAGCGCCAATTTCAAGTCGATCCACAATGGATTTTGTTTCAACACGTTCGAGAATTTCGGTGAGTTCACTCATGTCCTGTTTTAAAAAATTCAATGATTGCTGATCTTTTTCAGGAAGTTTTTCCGAGTCCTGTTGTTGGCCCAATTCATCCAGGCGATTATTCAGCTTGTCAATTTCATCCAAAATAGGCACAATTTCATCAGGCGTAACATATTTTTCCCCCGCTGAAAGAGAGAGTTCAAAAACAAACAATAGCATCATAATCCCCAAAAAAAATATCTTTGAGGGGTGTTGCATGACAAACCTCCTGTTAATCGTCAATATAGCGTTCATGGATGGAACGTATGACATTCATGTTGTTCAGAAACAGTTCCACCATTTCTGGATCAAATTGAGAACCCGCAGAAATTTTTATGGCTTTTAATGTTCTGTCTTCATCCCAGGCTTCTTTGTATGAGCGCCGAGAACTTAAGGCATCGTAAACATCAACCAGAGAAACAATTCTGCCAAATAATGGAATCTCAGTGCCTTTTTTACCTCTCGGACTGCCATTTCTAAGCGTGTAGCCTTTGATGGGAGATCCAGTCATCGGGTCCACATGGCCGGGATATCCAGAACCATCCCATCGCTCATGATGATTCAATGCCACGTTGTAGGCAGCTTCATCAAAATCAGTCTGAGAATCATGGAATATTTTTGCGCCAAGTACAGTATGCTGTTTCATGATTTCGTATTCATCATAATTGAAACGTCCGGGTTTTTTCAATATTAAATCAGAAATCGCAATTTTTCCAACATCATGAAGCATGGCCGCCATACGCAGAATATCTCTGTTTTTATCCAAATCAATTTTATTAATACCATGCTTTTTTGCCCATCGGTAATATAACTCTACTGAAAGCGCTCCCACACGATTCACATGGCCAAATGTTTCTTGCGGATCATGAAGCTGGGTCATGCGAATGGTACGCATGATAATTGCACGTGTCATTTGTGCACGTTCCAGTGCAATCACTGCAATGTTGGCAAAATGCATCATCAATAATTCGGCTTCCTTAGAAAAGGCAATTACCTCACCTGATTTTGTTCTGGCATTAATCACTTGTAAAATACCTAATACAACGCCTTTTGAATTTTGTAAAGGAACTGTTACCATCGACTTGGACCGATACCCTGAAACCTCATCCATTCTTTTCGCAAATTTATAGGGTTTATCTGATGATATATGATAAACATCATCAATCGAAAGGGGACGACCTGTTAAGACGACATGCCCGGCAATACTTTCATTATTAATTGGAATACTGAATGTAGAATATACCAATGATTCATTGGCCGGCAGCTGAGATTGTATGGTATCATTTTGAGAATATGAAAATTCTAAAATATTGTCTTTGACTTTATAAATTGAACCTGCATCGGCATTGATAAATCGTCTGGCTTCACTTAATATTTTTTGCATGAGAATATCCAAATCATTTACCTGAATGAGTTGGATTCCCAATATAATGAGCGAATTGATTTTTTCTGTTTCACTTAACATAATGTTTTTTGCTTTTTGGAGTTTTTGGATTGACCGCTCCTTGGATCTATTTTATCAATATGTAAGCATTTATAAGAACGATCTTTATTGGCAAATTATTTTTAAAAATGCAGCTTTTGTGCCATACGAACCAATTATTCAGTTTGAGGCTTACGATTTGTATAAAGATTTGTGTTGATCTTTATGATTAAAAATCGTATTATATGCGATTAAGTAAAAAACGATGGTATGTCGAACCTATGTCCGAAAACGAGTGTAGGGGGCAAACCTTATGTTTGCCTCGAACAACAATCGGAAAACGAACCAAATTTTCAAAAACGTTGGTTCGTCCTTTAATAGGGTCGTTTTCGGTGATAGTTTGAGGGCGAACATAAGGTTCACCCCTACAATGGTTTCGTCATCATTGAACATTTTTGGCTGCCCAAAAAATGTTATAATCAGAATAAATTAAATGCGTTTAACATAGGATGATCATTATGAAATTTGTCATAGAAAAATCAGTATTTGTCAAGGGGGTTTCAAAAATTCAGGGAATCACCGGCAGAAAGACCGACTTTCCAATAACCTCCTCAGCGCTTATTCGAGCGCAAGGCATGAATGTTTCTGTTTATGCAACAGATCTTGAAACCGGTTTTGAGGGGTTTTATGAAGCTGATGTTGAAACTGAAGGTCAGGTGGCAGTACTCTCCAAAAAATTATTTGAAATAATTAAAGATTTTCCAAGTAATTTTATTCAACTGGAAACAGTTGAAGGCAAAATGCTTAAAATTTCGGCATCAGATGAAGTCACCAAAGCAGAATATCACATGCTTTGTACTAATCCAGATGACTTTACAATTTTAACTGCCATTGATGATCTGGTTTTTCATGAACTGGATGCGCTCATATTAAAAGAGATGATTGAAAAAACACTGATTACCGGTATTACTGATGATGAGCGGGCCCATTTAAGCGGTCTTTATATGGAAATCCCTGAGGAGAATAACAGCATTCTACGCATCATCTCAACAGATGGCCATCGGTTAATAAAAATTGATCGTACCTGTGAGATCAAAGTGGACATACCAATGGATAAAGGCATTCTATTATCCAAGAAAGGCATGTCCGACCTTCTCAAGCTTCTTGAATCTGGAGGACAGTTGGAAATTGGCTTTCGTGAAAATAATTTTGTTGCCAAAAAGGCCCAGGAAACGATTGTGTCTCAACTTCTTGAGGGTGATTTTCCTGATTACAAAGAGGTGATCCCTGAACCTATTGACACAAGAATGAAAATTTCCAAACAAACCTTTTTATCGTTAATGAAACGCATGATGATCCTCTCTAATGATCGTTTTCGTGCGGTGGTGTTCAATATACAATCTGACAGAATTGAAATATCAGCGACCAATCCAGAAATTGGCGATTCCAAAGAAGAACTTCCTATAGATAATAATGGGGCAACGTTTGAAGCAGCATTCAATCCCCGCTTTTTTATTGACAGCCTTAATGAAATATCGTGTGAAACAATTATTTTAAAAATGGCCAATGAAGAAGAACCCTGTGTCATGTATGGCGAGGACGATCCTGATTTTATCAGTGTGATCATGCCAATGACTGTTTAGGCAATAACAAGAAACGTCCGAAATTTCGGACCAGACAAATTAGATGAGTGTAACCAAATAATGGAAGAAAAGCAAGAACAGCGCTATGGCGCTGAAAATATCAAAGTACTTGAAGGCCTTCTGGCTGTTCGCAAACGGCCATCAATGTATATCGGAAATGTCGATACCGAAGGGCTTCATCACCTGGTGTATGAAGTGGTGGATAACAGTATTGACGAAGCAATGGCAGGCTTTTGCGATAAAGTCGATGTCACCATTCATACAGACAACAGCGTTACAGTGTTGGACAATGGACGCGGCATTCCTGTTGACATACATAAAACTGAAAAAATACCCGCTCTTGAAGTGGTCATGACGAAACTTCATGCAGGTGGTAAATTTGATAATGATACCTATAAGGTGTCAGGTGGACTTCATGGTGTCGGTGTATCTGTGGTCAATGCGCTGTCATCCTTTTTGGAAGTCAATGTCTATAAGTCTGGTAAAATATATTATCAAACCTATGAACAGGGCAATAAAACCTGTGAGCTAAAAGTGGTTGGCGAAACATCTGAGGAAAAGCATGGCACCAAAATCCATTTTGTTCCTGATGGCGAAGTAATGCGGGTCTTGGAATACAATTATGATATCTTGGTGCGACGATTAAGAGAATTGGCTTTTTTAAACAAAGGCATCACAATTACCATTGAGGATGAACGCTCTGATGCAAAAGATTCTTTCTCTTATGATGGGGGCCTGGTATCTTACGCCCAATATCTCAACCGAAATCGGACTGCATTGCATGACCCCATTCATATTCAAGGCACAAAAAATGATGTTCAGATTGAGATTTCCATCCAATACAACGATGGCTTTAATGAAAAAATATTAACCTTTGCCAATAATATCAACACTGCTGAGGGCGGGTTTCACCTGGCAGGCTTTAAATCCGGGATGACACGATCTATCAATAGTTACCTATCCAATGCAGCCAATTTGTCCAAAAACCTCAAAGTTAAAATTGGCGGGGATGATATTCGTGAAGGTCTTACTGCTGTTTTGAGTGTTCGTCTGAAATCACCACAGTTTGAAGGACAAACCAAAACAAAATTAGGGAACAGTGAAATCAAGGGGTTGGTTGAGGCCTTACTCAATGAGCAATTGGGTGTATATCTTGAAGAGCACCCGCAAATCGCCAAAAAAATCATCGAAAAAGCAGTCAATGCAGCACGTGCGCGTGATGCTGCCAGGCGTGCCAGAGACTTGGCACGTAATAAAGGGGCTATGGGAGATGCTTCTTTGCCGGGTAAACTGGCAGAATGTCAGTCCAATATTCCCAGCGAACGTGAAATTTTTATCGTTGAGGGCGACAGCGCCGGCGGTTCAGCCAAACAGGGACGTGATCGGAAATTTCAGGCGATTTTGCCCATTAAAGGTAAGATTTTGAATGTTGAAAAAGCCCGATTTGATAAAATGCTCAAGAGTGAAGAAATCAAGAACATTATTACTGCATTGGGCACCGGGGTTGGCCTTGAAGAATACAACATTGATCAACTTAAATATCATAAAGTCATTATTATGGCTGATGCGGATGTGGATGGCAGTCATATTCGTACTTTGTTGCTGACATTCTTTTATCGTCAATTTCCAGACCTCATTACAAATGGCTATCTGTATATTGCGCAACCGCCCTTGTTTCGTGTGGGTAAAGGCAAAAATGCTGTGTATCTCAAGGATGAATTGGAATATAATGAATACCTCATGAAGCGGATCTGCAATTTAAAATCTGTAAAAATTGCCAATAGCGAAAAACCCATGTCAGACCATGAACTATATCTGCTCATGGGGAACCTGGTAGAATATTATACCATCCTCCATCAAATGAATTATCGTGCGATTCCATCTCATCTGGTTGAACTGCTTCTGGATAGTAATTTAAGCGATCGTGAGAAACTTAAAGATCAGGATCTGATGTTTGATATTCAGTCCAAATTAATTGATGCTGATTACGAAGTCAATGATCTGTTCTGGAATGAAGAACGTGGTGTTTACGAGATTACTGTTGTGGGTTCTGGCCAGCGGCTCCTGGATGAACATCAGGTTGAACTTAAAAACAGTATCAAGCTTGGCAGAGGCTTTGTGTATGCCAAAGATTATCAGAAATTGATTGTGCTGAAAAATAACATCAGTAAATACAATTCACCGCCATTTGAAGTCATCACCCGAAAAGAAAAAGAGGATAGCGCGGAATCATCAGAAAAATCCACGATCCTGGAAACAAAATATGATCTCTATCATTATTTACTTGAAGAAGCAAAGCGGAATATTGCAGTACAACGTTATAAAGGTTTGGGTGAAATGAATCCGCAGCAACTATGGGAAACAACGATGGACCCACAATCCAGAACATTACTGAATGTGAATGTCAATGATGCAAACTATGCCGATGATATTTTCTCGCTTCTAATGGGGGATGAGGTAGAACCCAGGCGAGAGTTTATTCAATCCAATGCTCTGGAAGTTCAGAGGCTGGATATTTAAAGGAACATTTATGAAAATTCATCACATTCGAAATGCAACCTTTGTCATTGAATCTGGGGAAAATCATATCCTGATCGACCCCATGCTCAGTGATAAAGGCGCTCTGCCCGCATTTGCTCATTTTCGACATCCATGTGAGCGAAATCCCATTGTGGAATTGCCGGACAACGCATCCCAAATTTTGGAAAAAGTAACCCATTGCCTGATAACGCATTCTCACACATTTGGATTGGAAATGCTCACCCACACTGACCATCTGGACCCACCAGGAAAGGATTTTTTAAAACAAAAAAATATTCCGGTGGTTTGTGGTCAGAAGGATGCCTCTTTTTTAGAAAAAAACACGATTCGAATCGAACTGGCCCTTAATTCTTGGAAAGCAGAACCCTTTCTTGGCGGTAAAATAATTGCCATTCCAGCACAACATGGTCATGGATGGATTCATTATTTGATGGCGAATGGTTCAGGCTATTACCTTGAACTTCCTGATGAACCATCAGTTTATATTAGTGGTGACACAGTTTTTACAGATGATGTCCATCGCGTTCTGGAAGATTTGTCTCCTGATATTGCAGTTGTTGCTGCGGGTTCTGCCAGTCTGGATGTTGGTGGACCGATACTCATGCCCATCAATGAAGTTATTACATTTATTCGACATGCGCCCAAAAATGTCATTGCCAATCATATGGAAGCCTTGAATCACTGCCCCACGAAACGTGCTGCACTGAAACAAGAGTTAAAAGTTCAAAACTTATTGGATAAAACAGAAATTCCTTTTGATGGCCAGACTTTGGAATATCAATCAAAATAACAAGCCTTTGATCCAGGCGCCAATAAACAATAGGAGTCTATTATGCCCAAACCCATTGAATCTGACCGAAAACACGAACATGATTATTATGAACGTCTAAAATCAACAGGATTGACCCAGGCACAGGAACAAAAAATACTTGCTGAATTGAATGATAACCGCAGTCATGACATTTCAGACGTTCATGAAGTTGATACCCCCATTTACCCGGACCATTTGTATTCTTACAGTGACCTCTTATTTTTACAACAGCAGGCGCCTCCTTATGTGGCTTTTCAAAACTATTTAAAATCATTGGATGAATTACTTGAACAGGATCGAAAACGAGAAGAAGATGGCTTTCCCAGAAAAATTCGGGTGGGCCGATTGGTTCGACCGGGAAAAGGCGGAAAAGAAAAAATTGTCGTTGTGCCCACAACAGTTGAAGAAAAGCTGATCCATGATCGTTCCATTCAATCAAAGGAAGACGAAGACTCTGCCGGCGGATCGGGTGAAGGGGAAGAAGGTGAAGTGATCGGAGAACAACCGGTTCACAGTCCTGATGGTTCAGGTTCAGGGCCGGGAGAAGGTGAAGGCGGCGCCCATGAGGTAGAATCCAGCGCATATGATTTGGGGCGCATTCTTACAGAACAATTTGAACTGCCCAACCTGAAAGATAAGGGAAAGAAACGCTCCTTAACGCGCTACACTTATGATATGACAGATCGCAATAAGGGATATGGTCAAATACTGGATAAAAAAGCCACTTTAAAAAATATTGTGGAAACCAACATTCATCTCGGCAATTTGCCCGATATAGATAATATTGACCCCACACGTTTTTTAATTTCACCCTCAGATCGAATTTATCGTATTTTATCCAGAGAAAAAGATTTTGAATCACAGGCCATGGTGTTTTTTCTTCGTGACTATTCTGGCTCTATGACCGGAAAACCCACAGATGTTGTGGTATCTCAACATGTACTTATTTATAGCTGGATATTATATCAGTACGCACGTCAGGTTGAAACACGTTTTATTCTTCATGATACCGACGCCACAGAAGTTGATGATTTCTATACCTACTACAATTCAAAAGTTGCAGGAGGCACCCGGGTGGCATCTGCGTATCAAAAAGTGAATGAAATTGTTGAAAAAGAAAACCTTGTTTCAGATTACAATATTTATATTTTTCATGGCACTGATGGTGATGATTGGGACACTGAAGGTAAAGAAGCTGTGCCAGAATTAACAAAAATGATGCAATATGCCAGCAGAATTGGAATTACCATTGCGCAGCGGACAGGTGGTTATCAGAGAGGTTCCAGTGAAGTTCAGGAATACCTTGAAAAATCTGGCCTGCTTGTTGATTTTCCCGATTTGATCCGAATGGATGTTGTTTCTGATGATGCCAATGAAACGCGATTGATTGACAGTATTCGTAATTTGATTTCATAAAAAGGTAGATATGTCTGTTGTTCAGCACAAAGGGTTTCAATTTACGTTTGATCCCCGCATATGCAAAGATTGTGAAGGTTATTGTTGCTTTGGAGATCCGGGTTTTGTCTGGATCAATCAGGAGGATATTTATCGTATATCATCATTTTTATCGATAAATACGATTGATTTTATAGATCAATATTTAAACAGGATCGACAACCGCTATTCTGCAAAGGATATTTTTACAATTACTGGATATTATAAATGTATATTTTTTGATGATTTCAACAGACGCTGCAATATTTACGATGTACGTCCGATACAATGTCGTTTGTATCCATTTTGGGAATGTTTTAAACAAAACAAGAAACTTTGTTTTGATGAATGCCCGGGTGTTAAGCCTTTATGCCCAGACTCTATATAAAAGAATATCAGAAATCACTAGAAGGGAAATGTATTTTTATTGCCTGTCGTGAAGGTATTTTGCGAAATTATTTTGATCATATTGTTACCGATATTAAATTTTTATGTCGTCAGAACGTGAATACATTTCTTTTTCACAATATTTCAAATCGTGTTGCCAATCAGAAAATATTTAAAGCGTTATCCTCACGCTTATATCAAACAACAATTATTCGTGTACCGCCTAATGTTGCCTTTTATCCTTTTGTTCTGAATTATGAAAAATCACCGCATAAAATCGTGTTTATCGAGCGCACCCATTTACTTGATCCTGGAGGTAAACCTGTCAATACGCTCACAACATCCAACGCACGTGCGCATTTAGAATCGTATCGAGATTTGATTTCCAATGAAAATTTAAAAGAAAACATAACCACCATATGTACCCGAATTGAGCAAGAACAGATTGAACGTGTGCATATCGTTCCAGCAGGAAAAGCCTGTATTAAAAATGAATTATTCAGTATTGAAGGTTCTGGCACGTTAATTGCCAATAACTTTAATGAAACGTTTGAACATGTTAAGACAGAAAATGATATTCGGATGATCGCATCCATCCTCAAACGTTATCGCAGTCTGGGTTATCTCAAATTCAGGGACAAAGCCTATGTCACACAACATAAAGATTTTTTTTATGTGGCAAGAATCGATGATATCATTGTGGGTTGCGCCGAACAAATCCCTATTGATCAAAATACAGTGGAATTAGGATCTTTAGCAGTATCCATTCGCTTTAGGAAACAACAGGTGGGTCAATTTATTATCCAATCATTTCAACAAAAAATGATTGAACAAGGGGTATCAACTATTATTTCGTTAACTAAAAATCCATTATTGCAAAAAATTTTTATTCATTTAGGGTTTACTTCTGAAAATCCTGAACGTTATGCGGATCGTCAGAGACAATCTCCTGAATCACGAATGTTTGTTAAAGAAATTTGAATACATTTATAGACTTTAAGATAAAGATTTTGGACTGCGTTGGCGTTTCGTCGATGTACTATAGTACTATCTCCTTGCGCCGCCTTGCCAAAACCTTTATCTTAAAGTCTATAGATATCAGGCAGGAAACACACATGACAAAAAGACAAGAGATTTTTAATTTTTTAAAACAGGCGGATTTCAGTGCACGTGAATTATCCAAAGCAGTAAGCATTCGAGAAAAAGAAATATATGACCACTTGCAGCATATAGAAAAATCCGCTAAAAATAAAGGCTATAAATTTAAAGTATTTGCAGCGCAATGTATATCATGTGGCTATACATTCAAAAAGCGTGATCGGTTAACCCGACCGGGTCGATGTCCAATATGCAAAAAGGAGCAGATTGATCCACCACGCTTTCAAATTGTTTAGGCAATATATTTTTCAACCTTTCCTTAGAACCATTTGAAATAAAAGGAGAACAAATATGAAAAAAATGTTTGGAAGTCTCGGAATCATCTTATTAATGATGATTTCAACAGCTTATTCTGATGATCTCAGTAGGCAAAAATATGAAGCCGCGCATGCTGCCTATCAACTGGAGTTATCAGCGCAACTGCTTGAGCAAACAGTCAATAACTATAGCCCGATTACAAACCCCAATGGCGCGGCAACAGTTGTGAGTGCATTTGATCAATTGGCCAATCATTACATTCAGGCAAGCCTACCGATTGGCAATTTCATGAATACAGTTATTACATCCTATCCTGAACCCTTTAAAGAGCCTGCAAAAGAAATATTAAAAAACTTGAATCAGGCGGTTCAAAGTGTTTCAATTCTTCAAACCATTTCAAGAGGTGCGGCCAGTGCGAACTTAAGCAGTTACAGTTATCTTGCTGATATATCGGATGTTGTCTCTCATGCCGGTGCAATCACTTATGCATCAACAGTCATTTCCAATCTTGCACCCTCTGGAATCGCAGAGGATCAATTAATGCTTGTGCAATTAAAAATTACAGAAAAGGTCCAGGAGACAGCACTTGAAGCAATGAAAAATAAGGCAGGGGATTCATCTGTCATTACCAACAGCGAGGCCTGTCTGGCTGCTGCCGGGGCAATTGCATCGTTTGCAGCAAAGGTTGAAGGCGCTATTGAACTGGCGATGCCGCAATATGAATATCAGAGTATTCCATTTTCAAATGCATTTTCAGGATCCATTGAACAAATTTTGAGCGATTCAAACAACAATCCATTATCATTTGAGCAGCAGCAGCTATCCTATGCAACATCATTTAACGCAGTTTTTGCAGATGTCTTTTCTGCTTTACTCAATAAAAGTGCAATGCAGCCCTATCAAAATCCTGCACATAAGTATACAACGAAAACCAATTCCGACCTGTTAATTGAAGGTGCGAAAGCACTGTCTGCGGGGGTTGCACAAATGATTATGCCAGATATGTCTACAAATATTGTTGATGCCATGAATTATGCCAGTCTGTTAAACAGTGGTTTGCTGGATCAACGTCATTTTGAATTAAGAGACTTAATCTTTATTATGCAAGAATTATCTGGAACAATACAATAATTGGGATAACAAAATATGTTAAAAGCAAAAACAATCAAAATTAAATTTAAAAGTGATCATCATAGATTGTCCGGTACACTCCATTTACCCGACAATTATTCTTTGAATACCCCATGTATCATAGGATCGCACGGGTTGTTCAGTGATTCGTCATCACCCAAACAAATTGCTCTGGCCCGCCAGTGCAATAAAAAAAATATGGCGTATTTTCGGTTCGATCATCGGGGATGCGGTAAAAGTGAAGGCAATTTTAAAAACGATACCACCATTTCCAATCGGTTTCGTGATTTTTGTGCTGCCATCCAGACAATGAAAGACGATCCAGAAATCAGTGATCGGTTAGGTTACTTTGGAAGCAGTCTGGGCGGCACTGTGGTTTTACTTGCAGCACTAAGAGAGCCGCCTCAAACAATGGTGACACTCTCAGCACCCATTTCCATGAAAAGTATCTGGGATGTTCTGGTAAAAAACAGGCAGCATGAAATGCTCAGCAAGGCTTTTTATGATGAAGCTCTTGAATTTGATATTCAGAAAAAATTACATCAGATTAATAATCTGCTCATCTTTCATGGATCTGATGATGAAGTCGTGCCGGTCACCAATGCTAAAAAATTACATGATGATGTTTCCAAACCTTCAGAATTATTTGTTTTTGATGGCGGATGTCATCAATTGGCAAATAAGAATCATCAAGAATTATTCATGGAAAAATCGCTGGATTGGTTTGATTGTTATTTTGGTTCAGATATGAAAAGGGTGCCTTGTGAATAAAAAAAAACGACCTGTATGGGATTTAATCCGACTCATTCTGGTTTTAACGAATGCCAGTTTGTTTTTAATCATTTTGATCCATATTTTAATACAATTTTCATATAAATCCCATATTCAATTGATACGCGAGCGCGGATTCGAAACCTTGAAACATATTCAGTATACTGTACCGAGGTTGGAATATGATGAATTTCAATCATATATTGAAACAATCTATCATCAACCAGAAATATTTACATATGCTCTAATTATGGATACTCATGGTGTGGTACTTGCCCATAGCAATCCGAATAAAAAAGGCCTGCATCTTGATGAGGAAGGTTTCAAGGAAGCGATCAGAACCAGAAAAACCATCGAACAAATACATATTCGGGATAGAGATCGTTCCGAATCCCCTTATCATGGTGAACAAATTATTGATATTATTGCACCCTATTTTCGTCTGGATGGTACATTGGCCGGATGTGTTAATGTGGGATTATCTTTAAAATACATTCAGTCCAAACGAAATAAGTATCTGTTTGCTTCAGCTTTGGCAGCAATTTGTTGGTTAATACTGATTACCATACTTGCATACAGATATCGAAAACAACTTTATATTCAAAAATCAAAAGAAGCCGCGTTAATAAATGAAAAAAAACAGCGTATTCTATTAAATAATATTCCGACTCAGGTATGGTATCTTGTAAATGAGCATACTTATGGATCAGTTAATCAAGCGCATGCCGAATTCAATGGATTGCATATAGATGATATGGCTTTTAAAAGCATGTTTGATATTTATCCCAATAGTATTCGCGCTTTGTATCAACAAGGAAATCATGATGTTTTTGAAAAGAAAAATCATATAGAAGAAGAACTCTGGATTCCCGATTCTTCCGGAAATAAGCGATTGTTATCCATATTCAAATCGCCCATTATTGATACTGATGGACATGTTGAATATGTTGTATGTACTGCAAAAGATATAACAGAAAAAAAGGAGGCAGAAGAAAAGCTTCAATACCATGAGGAGCAATGGAAACATATCCTTGAAGAACTTCAGGTTGGTGTTGTAATTGTTGAATGTGAAACTAAAAATATTATTTTTGTAAATAAGAAAGCGCATCAAATTTTTGGTCTAAACCCGGATCAAATGATTGGTATGCAATGCCCGGAATTAATTTGTCCGACCGCGCCCAACGAATGTCCTGTTATGAACTATGGGAAAATGATTGAAAATAAGGAGATGGATTATGTGAGACAAAATGGTCAGACCATCAAAATTCTTAAAACTGCGAAATCGATCATTTATTTGAATAAAGAATGCTTGATGGAAAGTATCGTAGATATTTCCGAGCAAGAAAAGAATCGAAAACAGATAGAACAGCAGCTTAAAGAATTGAAAGTATCCAGAGAAAAGCTGCTTTCTATTATGAACGATAAGGAAAATGCACAAGAAGAAACAAAAGCTGCCAATGAAAAATTAAAAGAAAATCAACAATTTCTGGATCATGTACTTCAAAGTATTCTTGATGGTATCAGTGTTTTGAATCCAGATCTGACCATCCGAATGACCAATGATGTTGTCAAAAAATGGTACGCAGAAAGAGGGCCGCTTGAAGGTAAATACTGTTACCAGTGCTATCATTTAAAAGATGAGATCTGTCAACCTTGTCCATCAGTACGATGTTTCAAATCAGGCGCATTGGAAACAGAAATTGTTCCGGGGCCAGAAGGTGGGAAAGTGGATTGGATTGAATTGAACTGCTTTCCCATGAAAGATGAACATTCAGGTGAAGTCAAAGCGGTTATCGAATACGCCCGAGATGTTTCCGAACAAATTCGATCAGAAAAAAAACTTGTAGAAACAATGTCTGAAATTGATAAAGCCAGAAAAGACGCTTTAAACATGGCGAAGGAAGCTGAATTTGCCAAAATTAAAGCGCAAAGAGCCAGCGATGCCCTAAAAATTACCAATGTCAGCCTTGAAGAACAAACCCTTTTGGCCAACCAAATGGCAGAAAAAGCCAGACTGGCCAATCAGGCCAAAAGTGATTTTTTAGCCAGTTTGAGCCATGAAATTCGAACCCCTATGAATGGTGTGATCGGCATGGCTGATATATTGATTGATACGCCGCTAAATGACGATCAAATCCAATATGTAAATATTATTCGAAATAGTGGTAAAAGCTTATTGTCTATTATTGAAGACATCCTTGATTTTTCCAAAATCGAGGCGGGAAAAATGTCTCTGGATATTGAAGCTTTTAACTTGCAGCAAATTTTTGATGATACAGTTGAAATGATGGCGATCCGTGCCCATAAAAAAGATCTTGAAATGTACTGTTTTATTGATCCACAGATTCCCTTACTCCTCAAAGGCGATCCCGGACGTTTGGGGCAAATTCTTATCAACTTAATTGGTAATGCAATCAAATTTACCCAAAAAGGGGATATTGTCATTAAAGCAGATTCAGAGTCCATTAAAGATAATACTGTTTATGTTAAATTTTTGGTTGAAGACACCGGTATTGGTATACCAGAAGACATGCAGCAGAAATTGTTTTCTCCTTTTTATCAGGTAGATAACACACATCAGGAACGTAATGAGGGAACTGGGTTGGGGCTGGCAATTTCAAAACAGTTATGTGAGTTAATGGATGGCCAGATCGGATTATTAAGTGCGCCCGATGTGGGATCTATGTTCTGGTTTACAGCCCGATTTGAGAAGCAAGAAACAGATCCTCATGAAACAACGCATGGTTTTCAAAATGAACGTATTCTTATTGCAGATCATAGACAGAAAAATTGTACGCAAATCAAACACATGCTTCGTTTGTGGAACTGTGAGGTTCAAACTGCTTCAAACGAAAAAGAGGTCTTTACAGAATTAAAAGCAGCATTTCAAAACAACGCCCCATACCAAATGTTGATATTAGATATTCAACTATCAGAAAATTGCGGTAAGGATCTGATAAAAAAAATCAAATCAGATGTGGACATTGCCAATACCCTGGTCGTGATGATGACCTCTATTGCACAAATACACCAATTGAAACAATTCGACGATTTTGACCTTTTTGATACGATTTCCAGGCCAGTGAGGCATTCAAAATTGTATCATTGTCTGAATCGGGCCTTTGGTCTTCATAAAGAAAGAGATTTCCAAAAACCTGTTCAGAAAATTACTCATTCAGAAAAATCAAAAAATGCAAATATTTTGCTCGTAGAAGATAACGAGACGAATAGAATTGTAGCACGGTCCATTTTTAAAAAATTGGGATATTTGGTTGACATTGCAGAAAATGGTCAAGAGGCCATTGATGCTTTAAAGAAAAAAAGCTACCATCTTATATTTATGGATTGTCAAATGCCAAAAATGGATGGATATGAAGCGACAAGGCGCATTCGCAAAGCGACCGATCTGACCAGCAGTCCTAATATTCCGATCATTGCCTTAACTGCTTATGTCATGAAGGAAGATAAAGAAAGATGCTTGAACGTGGGGATGAATGATTATATCAGCAAACCCATTGCCCCTGAAAAAGTGTCGCAAGCGATTGATAAATGGCTGGACAATTCATCTCATATAGATACGATCATCAATAAAAACGATCAACTCAACATCTCACATTCAGAAGACCCCATTATTGATGAAGAAGAATTGATGCTTCTGTCAATGAACGATATGAATATTGCTGTTTTAGCAATGGAGAATTGCCTGACCTTTTCAGAAGGAATGTTTAAAGAGCTTGAAGCGGCTTTCGCTGAAAATAATCTGAAACAAATGCATATTCTTGCACATACGTTAAAAAGTTCTTTTGCACAAATAGGGGGTATTGCTGCCAAACAGGTGGCTTTACATATGGAATTGGCTGGAGAAAATGGAAATTATGATGACATGAAAACCTATATGCCGGCTTTCAGACAGGCTTTCAAGTTATTGAAAACAGAAATGAAACGTTGGCTTGCAAAACAAAAAGATGTGGTTAATGATGGTTAAAAATAAGGTTGCACATACACATATAATACTGCTTTTATTGGGCGCGTTACTTTTTTTCTGGAGCGTCAGTTATATACCCAATTGTGTGATTTCTAATCCTTTATTTTCGATCTGGTTGATTCGAATTGCTGGCATTCTTTTACTTACTGGCATTTTTTATATAATGAATTGCTTAAGAACACAAATTTCAATGTTACGCGATGAAAAGACAGCACTGATTAAACGATATGAACGATTGGAATTGACAATTGACACGGGAGAGATTGGGTTTTGGGATTGGGATCTCGTTACAGACGAGGTCTATTTTAGCCCAAATTATTTTATTATGCTTGGCTATCAACCTGATGAACTTCCCATGAAATTATCAACATGGCTGATGTTACTTCACCCGGAAGACAAAGAACGTGTTGTCCCCAAAATTCAAAAATATGTTGAACAAGCAACACCTTATGCTGTTGAATTTCGCATGCAATGCAAAGATAAATCATGGAAATGGATTTCGGGTCGTGGAAAATACTACAATATTGGCGATGCTGACCGACCGCAACGCGCTTTTGGCGTTCATGTCGATATTAATGAAAGAAAACTGGCGGAACAAAAAAATCGGAATCTTGCAACAGTTATTGAACAGGCTATCGAAGGCATTGCTGTTGCGGACCTGGATGGTTATTTACAGTATGCCAATCCAGTCTGGGTTAAAATGCATGGATACGATTCAGCGGATGCGTTAAAAAACAAACACATAAAAATTTTTCATACTGAGGAACAATTCAGGAATGAAGTGTTGGTCTTTAATGAAAAGGTTAAACACACAGGCATGCATAAAGGTGAAGTCGGACATCTTCGAAAGGATGGCACCACATTTCCAACTGTTATGACAACCGCTTTGCTTAAGGATGAAAATGGCAAACCTTATGGTATTGCAGGCTTTGCCCAGGATATTACCGAACAAATACAAAATAAACTCAAAAAGAAACAGACAGATAAAGCATTGGCCCTTGCATTGAAAAAAGCGGAACATGCCAATAAGGCCAAAAGTGAATTTTTGGCAAACATGAGTCATGAGTTAAGAACACCCATGAATGGCATCTTGGGAATGAACAGTTTATTATTAAAGACAAAATTGAATGAAGAACAGCGTGAGTATGGAGACATCATTCATAAAAGTGGGATGCATCTATTAAAAATGATAAACGACATTCTCAATTATTCTCAAATCGATACTGGGAAAATGGTCCTCCGCATTGCAAAATTTAATCTAATCAAAATGGTAACAGATACCATTGATTTGATGACCCTTCAAGCACAAGAAAAAAAGTTGTCCATTCAATGTCATATTTCTTCCAAAACACCTTCGCTACTAATAGGAGATGAAAAAGTCCTTCAAAAAATATTGGTTCACCTTATTGACAATGCCATTAAATACACCTTTCAGGGTGAAATTTCCATCAATGTAGGTCTTGCGGCTGAGGATGCTTCATATGCTGATATTCAATTTACAATCAAAGACACGGGCATAGGCATTCCAGATGACAAACAGGAAACAATTTTTTCAGCATTTTATCAAATTGACAGTTCCAGCACAAAACAATATGGGGGAACCGGCCTTGGATTGGCACTGGCAAAGCAATTGGTAACACTGATGGAAGGGAATATTTTTGTTGAAAGCACACCGGATATTGGATCGACATTCTGGTTTTCGGTCAGGTTAAAAAAGTGTTGGGATTAATTCAGGTGAAGCCTGTCCGACAGGTCTTGACTGGTCGGACTGGTCTGACAGGTCTGACCTGTCAGACTGGTCAGACCTGACCGACTTTTCCGATTGAGGAACTTATTTTTGAAGCATAGGATTACTTTGCTTTTTTTGTTTGTTTTTTCTTAATTTTTGCCCAGGTATCCCTGAGGGTAACTGTACGATTTATAATTAGCTGTTTTTCATCAGAATCCTTATCCACACAAAAATACCCCAATCGCTCAAATTGAAATCGGTCTTCTGCTTTTGCATCTTTCATAGCAGGTTCCAGCTTGGCATTGGGCAGGATTTCACATGACTTTGTATTGATACAGTCTTCAAGTTTTTTACAGGATGAATCTTCTCCCGGACGTTCCATTGTAAACAATTGATCATACAACCGCACTTTAGCATCAATGGCATGGGCACAGGAAACCCAATGAATCGTGCCTTTGACCTTTCGACCATCAGGTGACGATCCCCCGCGCGTTTGTGGATCATAAGTGCAATGAATTTCCTTGATCGCCTGTGTCTCCGAATCTTTGATAACATCTACACAAGTAATATAGTAGCCATATCTCAAACGAACTTCCTTTCCAGGGGCCAGCCGAAAATATTTTTTAGGCGGATCTTCACAAAAATCATCTGTTTCTATATATAATTCTCGTGAAAAAGGAATATGTCGCGTTCCCATTGAAGGATCTTCAGGGTTGTTTATGGCTTCCATTTGCTCTACCTGATCCTCTGGATAATTCACAATAACCACCTTCAAAGGTCGAATGACAGCTAAAAATCTTGGCGCAATTTTATTCAAATGTTCTCGAATACAATATTCAAGAAGCGCAATGTCAACAACGCTGTCCCTTCGGGCAACACCGATACGTTCGCAGAATTGGCGAATAGAGTCAGGTGTGTAGCCACGTCGCCTAAGGCCTGAAATTGTGGGCATGCGCGGATCATCCCAACCTGAAACATGCTGATCTGTTACCAGTTGAATGAGCTTGCGTTTGCTGAGTACTGTGTATGTAAGATTTAGACGTGCAAATTCAATTTGTTGGGGATGACATGGTACATCCAGTTGATCCAGAATCCAGTGGTATAGCTCCCGATTGTTTTCAAATTCCAGGGTACAAATTGAATGGGTAATGCCTTCAAGTGCATCAGATATACAATGCGCAAAATCGTACATGGGATAAATATTCCATTGATCGCCTGTTCGATGATGCTTGACTTTTCGGATCCGATACAAAGTGGGATCACGCATGACAATATTGGGCGCAGCCATATCAATTTTGGCACGCAAAACATGTTTACCTTCCTCAAACTCACCCTTTCGCATACGTTCCAGCAAATCGAGATTTTCTTCAACGCTGCGATTTCGATAAGGGCTTTCTTTTCCAGGTTCAGTAAGCGTACCACGATATTGGCGGATTTCCGCCTGATTTAAACTGCACACATATGCTTTTCCGGACCGAACAAGATCGCAGGCAAAATTGTACAGTTTTTCAAAATAGTCGGATGCATAATACTGTCGATCTTCCCAATCGAATCCGAGCCATTGGACATCCTCCTTAATAGAAGTAACGTACTCAATGTTTTCCTTGTCAGGATTGGTATCATCAAAACGCAGGTTACATGTGCCATTGTAAGTTTTTGCCAGGCCAAAATTCAAACAAATTGATTTGGCATGACCAATATGTAAATAGCCATTTGGCTCAGGGGGAAAGCGTGTTGCGACCTTGCCATCGTTTTTTTGGGCACTAAGATCGGTTTCGATAATTGTTTTGATAAAATTTGAAGATTCTGTATCTGATATAGGGTTATTTGGCATAATAAACATTTCCTTTTATTTGTTTGGGAATTTTCAAAAAATTAAGTTTATCATTATAAAATGCTAAGGAATACTAAAAAACTTATTTTCCAGCTATTTTATTTAGAAGCATCAACCAATAAATCACTTTCATACGCCTTGATTTCATTTGAAAGGATTTCTTTTATGTCTCCAATTAAATGTTCATAGTTTCTCCATCTATAAACTGCTGAAGTGTATACCTCCTGTCTAACCTGACACAAACTGCTTGTTAAAACAATATTTTTATTTTTGTGATGATCTAAAAATCTATTATTCCATGTCAAATCTAACCAATCAACAAGTCTTTTTCCAATCTGCTCTGAGTTTGAAATAAAATTTTCATAGTATACTGTGAAAATCTTATCATTAAAAATAGAATACCAATACCTCATAAGCGGTTCATACACTTTAATATACATTGCAATATGATTCAAATCATATGAAAAACTATTTCCAGATGTGTAGCTCGTAAAAAAGTTTGAAAGACAGACATCAAGGGGATGACGTTTGCAATGAATAATTTTTGCTTCAGGAAACAATGTAAGCATCCATCCAATAAATGCAAAATTTACAGGCATTTTGTCAATCACGCGAATTGCATTAACTGCAACATTTTCTTTTTATAGTATTGATATACGCTTCAATCTTGTCGAGATTTTCAACTTTTATATTCACGCAAACGATTACAGTGCAAATCAATAACACAGTAATAAATTTTTACCAAGATCCATCTGTTTTTTTTGCATAATTTTCAATGCAACACGACCTAATCCAGATAAATCATTAGCCAGGGAGTTCATTTGATCGGTTTCCAGATCCGGCATCTGTCTGATTAGGCTGTTATAACATGTTTGATAGGATTCAGCCCATTGACGAAACCCCAACAACAAGTCAATGGATCGGTTCCTTTCGTCCAGTAATTGCCCGGCTTTTTCTGCAACAACGCGCCCTGTCGAAATGATTGTCTGAAGATTACCAAGATTCAGCAAATGGTCTTGATCAAAATGAAAATGATTCCGATTGATTTCATGAATCAGATCATTCAATTGACATTGCATCCCACCAAGAATCGCTCCCATCATCAAAGTATCTTCAATTTCGCGAAAAGGTTTTACCATAGAATCATATGCAGTGTTGATCTTTCCCAATAGATTTGTTTTGGGGATCATGCAATTGTCCAAAACAATTCCACCATGAGGAGATGTCTGCACAAAAGGGAAATTGAGCGGTTCAGTATATCGAAATCCAGGCATGTCATTGGTAACAATGAATGCTGAATAATGCTTTCTTGTGTTTTCAATATGCGTTATTGCAATGACAACAAAGATATCTGCAATCGGGCCATTGGTTAGATATGTTTTTTCACCATTGATACAGATGGTGTTTTCAGTAATATTTGCATGTGTTTTCAAATATTTTGGGTGGGGTCCGACATTGGGTTCTGAAATCGCAATTGACCCTAATAAATCACCTGAAACCATTTTGGGAAGAAATTTCTTTTTTTGATCCGCATTGCCAAAACCATCAATAAACCACCACATGACAATTTCATGGATAATCCAGGAGAGCAGCAAACCTAAATTTTTACAATAAGACATCAGCATTTCACTTGTGAGAAACATTTCTCTGGCTGTTTTTTCCTGACCTCCTGATTCCCTTGAAAGCATAAAGCCTGAAATGCCACAATTCGAGAGGTGTTTATGCACTTTTTTGGAAAAAACTAATTTTTCAATCGCTGTGTATTGATGAATAAATTGTTTGCATTGATTCATTTGTGTATTCATTTTTTTGATAATACCTGCTCTTTTATCCAGGCGATCCACTGATCAAAACCTTCCAGCGATTTGGCTGATATGTCAATTATTTTCATATTTGGATGAATGCGCGTGATATTTTCTTTTGCAAGGGCTAAATCAAAATCCAAATAGGGTAACAAGTCGATTTTATTTAATAATGCAATATTTGATTCACGAAACATCAAGGGATATTTCAAAGGTTTGTCTTCGCCTTCAGTCACACTCAGTATGACCGCACGGGCATCCTCACCGACGTCAAATTCAGCCGGACACACCAGATTTCCAACATTTTCAATGATCAACAAATCAAGATCATCAAGATTTAAATTGTTCAAAGCATGTTTCACTTCATGGGCAGTCAGATGGCAATCTCCGCCAAAAGCATCGGTATTAATTTGAATTGCCGGCATTCCAGAAACAGACAAGCGGTCAGCATCATTGGTTGTGCAGATATCTCCCACAACCACAGCGCATTTGATATCATTTTTAAGCATGTCCAATGTTTTTTCCAGTGTTGTGGTTTTTCCTGAGCCTGGAGAGCTCATGATATTCAAAACAAAAATGCCTTTATCTGCAAATAACTGGCGATTGATATTGGCATTGGTCTGATTGGCATCCAGCACTTTTTTACCAATGCTGATTTGTCTTTTTTTTGATGAATTCAGGGTGTCATCATCATGAGGATGATGATGATCTACCCCATGAACATGATGATAATATTTTCTTGATGAATTGAACAAGATCATAGAATGACTCCTAATCATTATTTTTCATTAATCAAACTGCCATCAGGCAGCATTTTGTCAGAAGAGGAAAAGTCAGACCAGTCAGACTTGTCTGACCGACTTTTGGAAATGAGAATGTTATTTTTCGAGATTTCCTTATAGACTTTAAGATAAAGATTTTGGCAAGGCGGCGCAAGGAGATAGTACTATAGTACATCGACGAAGCGCCAACGCAGTCCAAAATCTTTATCTTAAAGTCTATAGATATTATCACAATAGCGAACGGTATTCAATACTCAGAATTTTTTTTTAACATCAAAATAACGTTAGGAATAATTGAAAAATAAGTTCCCCATTTTATTCCGAACTTCTGGAGTCCAAAACGAACAATATCAATAAATGGGGAAGTTATTTTTTCAGCACTCCTTAACATTGACATTTTATTATCTTTTGGTATATTATAGACTTTAAGATAAAGATTTTGGACTGCGTTGGCGCTTCGTCGATGTACTATAGTACTATCTCCTTGCGCCGCCTTGCCAAAATCTTTATCTTAAAGTCTATATTTAAGTTGAATTTGAGGCTTTTTTTAGAATCAGAATTTATATAAAGGCAAAACAATGAAATGTTTTATAACCATCATAACAATTATTATGTTCTGTTTTTCTGCCAATGCCATCCAGATACCGGATACTGGCCAGACAGAATGTTTTAACGAACAAACAACCATTCCATGTCCTTCGGAAACAGAACCTTTTTATGGCCAGGATGCCCATTTTTCTGTTTCGCCCCAAACGTTCATGAAACTTGATACCAATGGCAGTGCGCTGCCGGATGATGCCACAAACTGGTCAATGGTTTTGGATCAAACAACCGGCTTAATATGGGAAGTCAAAACTGATGATGATTCAATTCACGACAGGGATAACAAATACAACTTTTACTACCTGGAAGAAAAGTTTATCAATCGATTAAATCAAAACAATTTTGGAGGGTTTTCAGACTGGCGTATTCCAGAGATTACCGAATTAAATACCCTGACAAATATCCATTATGATCGTCCTTCAATCAATCCAAAATATTTTCCAAATTCACATGCCTCAGACTATTGGACAGAAACGATCCGCGTAAATGACATGCGGCAGGGATGGTGTGTATCATTTTCTCATGGTCAAGATAGCATTCAGTCTCGCCAGTCAGAATTTTACGTACGTGCAGTTCGAGGCAATATCTTTACTGATGCCACCAGATTTCATGACAATAATGATGGCACCATTACAGACACGCTGACTGGTTTCATGTGGCAAAAAGAAACCATAACAAATCAGAGTTGGGAAGCGGCGCTGAATACCTGTCAGAAGCTTGATCTGGCAGGATATTCCGATTGGCGGCTCCCTGGCAGGGAGGTGTTACGATCTATTGTTGATTATACCCAATATGCAGCATCATTGAATAAGGAATTCTTTCCGCAATCTGCATCATCAGCGTATTGGACATCGACTACTGACCAACAACAGGTAAGTCAAGCATGGTGTATCCATTTTCAATATGGAAATGATCTCAGTCGATCAAAAAATCAATTATATGCGGTTCGGGCTGTTCGGGGAGGCCATCATACACAAATCGGCAATATTGAAATTGTATATCCATCCACAGGTGATCGCCTCAATGCAGGTACTGAAACAATCATCAAGTGGAATCCTTCAGATATTGAGGGAAACGTTGATATTGAATTATCTCAATTTGGCGGCATTGAAGGATCTTTTGAAACCATTATCGCCAATACGCCCAATGATGGCCAGGCTCAATGGATTGTTACTGGTCAGACATCAGAAAACTGTACGATTCGCATTATTCCTTTACAGGCCCCTGATTCAGGTGCATCACTTGGGATTTTTTCAATTGACCATTTTTCCTGGGCCTGGATTGATGCGACTCCAATTAAGGATTATCACACCTATCGTTTGATGCTTATTGGACAATACGAAAATCATATTGAATGGCTGACCACACAATGGGAGTTTGAAACAATACCTGGTGTTTTGTTATCTGAAAACAATATTGCAGGATCTCAAAATAATTGGGTTCATGTTTCATGCATGTTTGAAAACATCACCTATGAAAAATGGATCGCGCTCTATTATTCAACCGATCTTTCGGATAATGAACCTAATGATACGACGGATCAGTCCATTCGCATGGAAGATCGCCGCTTTTACACCGGACTTTTACCAGAGAACGATATTGATATCTATAAAATTGCAGTATTTTCCAATGAAATCATAGAACTGGCCTTTCTTCCCCAAACCAGTTTTGCTGATTATCAGGTACAAATCAAAAATGACATGAATGTTCTCATTTATGAAAAATATTCTACCAATGGTAAATCTTTTCATACACAATTGGGTTTTACTGAAGGCAATTACTACGTGCATGTCAAACCCAATGGGGATAAATCACCCTCAGATTTGTATACTATCAGTTATGCTTCAACCGGTTCGTTTCAAACCAATACAACACAACCCATTTATTTTGGAGACACCATTAATGGACGAAATGCGTCTCTTGTGGATACAGCCTCTTATTCTTTTTCTCTGACACAAACAACTGGTATTGTATTTGATTTCTATCCTTCCAATCATCCAATTGATTATCAAATCTTGTTAAAAAATAATTCAAATAATGTTGTGGTTCAGGCAGAAAGCATTAACCAGCAAAAAGTGCATCTGGAAAAATTGTTGGTTTCCGGTGCGTATACGCTTTCTATTATCCCCTTAAACCAGGTAGATCGTTCTGTGGAGTATCGACTGTTTTTTGATAAAAGCGCCATCCCCATAGAAAATGACACCAATCAAACTTTGAATACAGCCATGATTTTTGATACCCAATTGCCTATGCGGGGGAGTTTTGAGGATGCCAATGATGTTGATTTCTTCTATTTTTCATGTGAATTGCCTGATATTAAACTATTGACATTGGCAGATGCACCTGATGGTTCAGATACCTGGATTCGTATTTATAAAGACAGCGAAAATCACCCCACACATCAGTATTATGTTCAGGATGGCATCTTTTTTTCTAAAAATATTGGATTTAATACCGGACGTTATTATATATCCTTAACACCTCAAACGAATACTGCGAAGCGACAATACTACACTCTGGAATTTAAACCAGGAACAACTGGAACAATTGAAATTGAACCCAATGACAATCAATCCTGGTGCAATGCCATGCCAGAAAATAAAATGATGAAAGGTATGATTTATCCTGAAACAGATATTGATTATTATGGCTTTAATCTGCAATCATCTGGCTCAGTTTATTTTTCATTTGAAGCCCTGAATGTTCAGACCACTTATGATATTACACTTCTGGATGCCAATAGTAACTCGCTCGAACATAGAACAGTATCGCAGGCAAATGCTTATACTGATGCTTGGGATCTAGGTTCTGGAAAATATTATATTCAAATTAAAAGTGATGATGCGGGAACAGGAGAATATCAATTCCAGGTTAACGCCAATGTTACATTAAATGGATTGACACGTATTCAATCCATATCAATTGTTAATGTGCCCCAAAGCCTTCAAAAAAACAAGATGCATCCATTATCTGTTCAGGCACACCTGAATAATGCGGACAATTTACCTGTGACAAACCCAAACTGGTATGTTTTGGATGAAAACATTCTGATGATTGATAGCAATGGATGGGTTTCTGCCTTAGATAGCGGTGAAACCACAATAATTGCAGAATATCAGGGGAAGGTGGCAGATTGTCATATTGGTGTGGATCAATTATCAGAACAACATCATGACTATGGTCAGCTTATTCTGGTTGCAGGTTCTAAAGATTCTGAATCTGCAAGCCGATTTCAAACCACGCAATATCTAGCAGGCCTGGTTTACAAGCGATTTCTTGAACGTCGTTTTCAACATGAGGATATATTTTATTTTAATTCTGTGACATGGCATGATTTGGATGGTGATGGTTATGATGACAATATTGTGGATGTTTCAACACCTGATGTCAGTACATTTATCGATATTTTCAAGCATATCGAAGCAAGTATTGATCAGTCCGGGCCGCTCTATATCTATTTGATTGGTCCAGGGGGAAATAATACCTTTCAACTTTCACAGGATAACTATCTGAGCGCATCATTATTAAATGAATTGTTGTATAATTATTCCCTGTATCAAGAGCGCCCGATTATTTGTATTGTGGAATCACCAAAAGCCGGTCAATTTATCAGCAGTTTTTCGGGACAGGATCCCCATATGCTCATCACACCATCCGGAGCAGCGGATGCCCACACCCAATTCAATGGCCGCATTTCATTTACGCAGCTTTTTATGGATCACTTAACTACAGGCGAAAGTATTGGCACCGCTTTTGAGAATGCCAGAATCGCGTTGTATGCTTTACGACAACCCTTTTTAAGTATGACGCCCACGATAAAATCATCTGAATCAATCAAAGATATTCAACTGGGCGGACCATTTATGCTGAATCATATGAACATAACAATAAATCCAGTGAATCCTGTTCGAACAATCATAGCAGGCACATCACAACAAATTGAGGTGTCAATTACGCCGACAAGTAGTAACGTTTTGTCTATTGATGCCATTGTCAGTACTCCGGATTATTTGTTACCCGAATCAGTCCTTGATTATGAATTTCCGGATACCCATCGCAAGACTTTTTCTTTAAATTCAGTTCTTGAAACCAATATCTGGAACACCACATATGATATATTTGATTATTCTGGAAGACATTGGATTGATCTTTGTGCACTGGATTCAGATGGATTTGTAACTCTTTCCCAGGCGTTTTCATTTACAGTGACCCATGGCAAGGAAGCAGATATGGATTATGATGGCATGCCGGATGCCTGGGAGGAACTCTATGCGGGTTTGGATAAAACTGTAAGGGATGAATTAGAAGACCTTGACAACGATGGTTTGAACAATCTAAACGAATACCTCTGGCAATGCAATCCAACACTTGTGGATACTGATCAAGATCTGCTTCTGGATGGTTGGGAAGTCAACAATGGTTTGAATCCAATCGATCCTTCGGATGCCTGGCTGGATGCTGACAATGATAATGTTACAAATTATCAGGAATTTATTGATAATACTGACCCTCAGGATGATTCATCATTTGTACAGCACTATGGTAATTTGAGTGGAACCATATACACCAATCTGGTGGGTTATGATGCTGGAATAAAAGGTGCGCTTATCACTATTGTTGAAAATCAGGTACAAGCAATATCCTCCCAGGAAGGGGTGTTTGAAATAACAAATTTACCTTATGGACACTATACCATTCAAGTATCAGCAAAGAATTTTAAGCAATACACAACAAAGTTTTTTTTAAGCCAGCGGAGTGCTTATATCGGTAAAATGCGTATATTGTTTGAAGCGGAATACCCTGAATGCGATTTAAATGAGAACCATGTTTTGGATTTACCTGATATTATTCGTGCGTTACAGGTGTTGACAATATCATCTGATCAGGAATAAAGGGGACGTCTATGATTTTATGCTTTTCTCTGACAGTTTTTATTTCTTGCAGGAAAATTTCAATGTATGGATTGAAGAAAAGCATAAAATCATAGACGTCCCCTTTTCCGCCCTATTTGGAATAATCTTTTTCGGAAATTACTTGAGAAATAAATATGGTGTTATTGTTTTTTTATTTTATTGAGATATGCTTCGATTGTTTCTGGATCAAGACCATTTAGACGATCTTCGGGGTTTAAATATGTCACCATTTTTTCTGGTTTAAAATAATTAATCGCCATTTCAGGTTGTATATTAAACAAACTAAAAAAAGTCGCAATATCTTCATCAGTTAAATCCTCCGGGCCATATACAATTTTTTTTAATCGTTTCATAGTTGCTTCTCCTAAAATATTCCAAAATTTTAAAATTTTTAAAAAGACAATACCCAGTCCCTTTTTCAACTTATTTCGGTGATGCCTCAATATGTGACTGAGTACAAAAGCGCGCTCTGCGTTTCATATTTCATAAATTTTCCTTTATTGTTTTATCGGGCACATCGAAATACTGAAAAAAAATTCCTTATTCAAGATTTCCTTGCGCGTTCCCGGGTTCTGGCAACAAATCCTCCGGCATACTTTCCACAAATTTTTTTAATCCATAAAACATGCTTTTTCCCTGAAATTGAAATAACGATGTTGTTGGATTGAATGCAAGAAAGTTTAATCGTACAAGTTTGTCCAATTCTTCTGATAATGTATTGTTATCAAATATTTTATTGCGTATCAGTGGTATAAAATCAAAATAATCAAGGTTTTGTTTTTCTAATCCAGTTCTATAAATCTGTTTAAATAACATCATTTTGTTTTCATCAAGTTTAACATAGTATGTGATTTTGGAATAATTTCCCTCAATTATTGTTTGAATGCAATTGTTTAATGTATCATCTGTTAATGAATTATTACTGACATATCGTACTAATTGACTTAAAAGGCTGGATATCTCCCATATACTTCCACCCAGATATTTCCAGATCATATCTATTTGCTTATCTGATAATTTCAATGCTGTGATGGCACTCTGTGATTCCAAATTATTCAACCAATATCTTATGTCTGATTCACTTAAATAGTCCACGCCAATAAACGATGATGTTTTGGTAAGTTTGCTGTCTTCATATATTCGATTCATAAAGTAACCATCACTGCTGGCAATGATCACATGACACAAATGAGATTCTTTTGTTAACGCCACAAAAAAATTGAACAATTCCTTTAATAATTCCCGTTGCCCATTCAAATAAATATCCTCTAAAGCCTGAAGTTCATCAATGATAATAACCGGACGCTTGCCTTTTTTGGCAATTTTCAACAGCTCTGTTTTCATCACAACTAATGGATCCAAAATTTTGGTTTCCAGACTCTTTTTTATTTCTTTCGATAATTTAAAAACTTTAAGGCTGTACTGCGTATTTTGTTTCACCTCATGTTTTTCCCTGGAATAATCAACTTCAAAAAATGCCTGGATAAAATCAACATAATTGGCAATGAGTACTTCTCTTAAATTGAAATGCTTGATATTGTAATTTTTGTTATTCAAATGCAAATCAATAAATTTCGTCAATAAAGTTGTCTTACCACTGCTTTTAGGGCCGTAGATAAACAGTATTTCTTTTGGTGTCAGATTGATCCAGTTTTCTAAATATTGTAATTCTTCCTTTCTATTAATAAAAGAGGTCTTGTCTTTGTATCCAATCTCATTTGTTTTATTTTTCATAAATTGCTCCAATGATTCATGTTCTATTTCAATCGTTTTGATTGATCTCAAAGATATCATGTAGGGGCAAACCTTGTGTTTGCCCTTCGACAAAAAACCGGAAACGCGCCTATGTCCGAAACCAATGTGTTTAATTACGACAATAGGTTTGATCTCGGTTTTTGCTCAAGGAATGCCGTCATCTGGAAAAAAAGAAGCACAGTCAGTCAGTTTATACTCCTTTAAAAAATTGCTGACTGCTTCCAGTTGATGACACTTAATTTCTTCTAAGCGCTGAAGAAGTTGTGCATAAATTTCTTCCTGAATATATGCATAAATCTTTTGAGAATCATACTTGGTGCAGTTTTCAAAACTCATGAGAATAAAAATATACTCTGGATCTTTTTCCAATTCCATTGAAAATGTCATAAAAAAAGTGGTTTTACCACTTTGCCTGGGCGCAAAGAGTGAGAAATAACGTCCATGATCCACCATTGTTTTCATGTCTTCTTTGTCTGTATTTGTAACGTTTTCCAAAGGTACATAGTAAGCAGTGTCCGGGTTGACAAACCCTGATCTTTCAAAACGTCGTTTTGGGGGTTGATAATTTATTTATAACTCCTTTATTTCATGCCATCCTTGTTGTGAATACGCATAATAAATTGCTGTAATCCATAAAACATACTGTTTCCCTGTAATTGCCAGATTGACTTTGTCGGATCAAAAGACAGGTAGTTGAGCTGTACCAGTTTGTTTAATTCATGGGATAACGTGTTTTCATCATAAGTATTGTTTTTAATAAGTGATTTCATGTCCTGATGGTCAAAAAAAAGCGCTTTTGCACAATGTTGGTAGATTTTTTCAAGCAATATTATCTTGCTTTCGCTAAAACCTGAATAATGTTTAAATCTTGAACAGTTCTCTTCAATTCTTTTTTGGATGTTGTTATTAAGATCTTTATCAGTTATTTTATGATCGTTTGAACATGGGATCAAATCTCCCAAAAGATCTGTTATTTCAAACATGCTCCCGCCGAAAAATTTCCATATTAAATTTATTTGTGCGTCTGTTAGTTTAAATGATGTAATCGCACTTTTTGATTCAAGATTCTTTAACCAATATTTTGTATCCGCTTCGTCAATATAGTCTACTGAATAATATTTTGATGTTTTGGAAAGCTTACTGTCTTCATATATTCGATTTATAAAGTAACCATCACTGCTGGCAATGATAACATGGCACAAATGAGATTCTTTTGTCATAGCAACAAAAAAATTAATCAACTCCTTTAATAACTCTCTTTGCCCATTCATATAAATATCTTCCAAGGCCTGAAGCTCATCAATGATAATAATGGGACGTATGCCTTTATTGACTATTTTTTGCAGTTCAATTTCCATTACGACAAAAGGATCGAGAATTTTCTTTTCAAGGCTTTGCTTGATTTCTTTTGATAGTTTGAATACTTTCAGACTATATTCAGATCTTTGTTTTACTTCTTTTGGTGATGTTGAATAATCCACTTCAAAAAAAGCCTGAATAAAATCAATGTAATTGGCAATCAGAACTTTTCTTAAATTAAAGTGTTTAATATTGTAATCTTTGTCATTCAAATTCAATTCAATGAATTTCATCAACAATGTTGTTTTACCACTGCTTTTAGGACCATAAATAAATAAGATTTCATTGGGTTTGCGGTTAATCCAATGCATCAAATCGTTTAGTTCTTTTTTTCTATTGATAAAGGCGTCCTTATCTGTAAATACAATCGATTTTTTCTTTGATAACATAATCTTCTTTCCTTATAGACTTTAAGATAAATATTTTGGCAAGGCGGCGCAAGGAGATAGTACTATAGTACATCGACGAAGCGCCAACGCAGTCCAAAATCTTTATCTTAAAGTCTATAGAAATTTATTATTGGCCGCTGATCCTTCCTTAGTTAAACGCTTCATGTATTTGATCAATCAACTTTATCAACATGTTTTCCTGTTCTTCATCAGTCAATTTTCCTAAAGGAATGCCGTCATCTGGAAAAATTTGTAATTTTTTAATCCAACTGATTACCTTCCATGTGCAATTTTCGATTAAAACAGGGAGAACAATCATGCCTTCTTTTTGCTTATTCAAAATCCCGGGAACTTCTCGGGTTCGAATAAAATCTGAATTTAAATAATTTTGTGAAATCAAACAAATTGCTATATGAGATCTCTGAATGGCATCATCAATTAATGGATTCCACTGTTTACCAGTTTTGATTTTTTTATCAAACCATATTTCAATATCTTCATATTCCAGTCCTTTTAAATAATTCATAACAAACGTTAACCAGTCTTTGTCTTTATGGCAGTAGCTGATAAAGATTTTCTTTTTAAGATCCTTTATGCCTGACTGTTTCTTTATAATCTTTAAGCAAATTGATTTGTAAATGGGATTTGTAATCACCGCAAAAGAATCTTTATTTTTGATTAAACCATATTGATATAGCCATGATTGCGCAGTATTATATTGATTATATTCGACATTTTGAGAATTAATTCTTTTAAAGGTTTCCTTGAACAGCAAAACTTTCTCTGTCAGATTATCAAAATGCACATTTTTCTCTTTTAACAGTATTTGAATCGCTTTGGTAGCGTCATTCTCATCAATGGCCTCTGTTGTGTCCGGCTTAATCGTTTTGGTTAAAATACTTCCCAGACGATTCACCAGCCAGGGCTGTCCCTGAGTTTGCTCATAAACTATTTGAACCGCTTCTTCTGTAAACGACTGACTGGTCTCCTGTGTATACTGCAAATATAAATCCCGAACGTTTTTCAAGCTAAATGGGGGAATCTCCACATGATCGGCAATATTAAAGGGAGATACACCGCCCACTGACAACTGTGTAATATTTCGGATACCCACCAGGCCGACAGAATATAAGGCTTTTTTAGTGCTTTTTTTATATCTTTGATATAACTTTCTGATGGTCGTTAAAAATTCTTCAATTTCGCTCTCAGGAATACCGTCAAATTCATCAATAAAGATCACAATTTTTTTTTGTGTGATGATTTTATTCATTCCCTTGAAAAAAGAGTAAAAAGAAGCACCGTCAGTCAGTTTATACTCCTTTAAAAAATTGCTGACTTCTTCCAGTTGATGACACTTAATTTCTTCTAATCGATGAAGAAGTTGTTCATAAATTTCATCCTGAATATATGCATAAAACTTTTGTGAATCATACTTGGTGCAGTTTTCAAAACTCATGAGAATAAAAATATACTCTGGATCTTTTTCCAATTCCATTGAAAATGTCATGAAAAAAGTGGTTTTACCACTTTGCCTGGGCGCAAAGAGTGAGAAATAACGTCCATAATCCACCATTGTTTTTAAATTTTGGTTGTGGCGATTAACCACATTTTCAATGTGAACATGATATGATATTTCAGGATTAACATAGCCTGTATCTTCAAAAATTCGTTTGGGTGGTTGATAATTCATTTTAACTCCTTTACTTATTTTCCTTTATGTTGCTTAAACGCTTCATGTATTTGATCAATTAACTTTATCAACATGGTTTTCAGTTCTTTGTCAGTCAGATCTTCCAAAGGAATGCCATCACCTGGAAAAATTTGTAATTTTTTAATCCAACTGATGAGAAGAACTGATTATATCGGATTTTGGGTCGGGCTGTTGCCGCCATCTTTACTCAGAAACATCCCCGCATCCAATCCCAATAAAATCCTGATCTACCACATCACCAGTCAAATCCGTATAGCGCCTGACACTTTCAAATTCAATCAACGGCCAGGTTTCACAATTGGTGATATTTTCCGTGACAAATTGCCAGAACGTACAGGTATCATTTAAACAATTATCGATACCCGCCACATATCCTGCGACCCTTGCCGCATCATATGCACCCAGATAGCCATCGTTATAGGCATCTGCGGCAATTTGTTCCAGACAGGTCAGGCTTATTTTTCTAACCTTTGCTTTCAGTATTGTAATGGCATCCTCAATTTCCAGGCTGATATCGTCTGATTTTGATGCGGTCAGTGTATAGTCTCCAGGTCGAACAGTTGTAAAGGTATAATAACCACTGGTATCAGTTACCATGCTGTAAGAATGTGTACCTGATAATGTCATGGTTACGCTTTGCAAGTCACTGCCCGCAATATCAGTATAATTAGAAACATGACCCGCAATGACATAATAAACCTCATTGATCGTCAGTGTAACTGTCATGGTTGTAATGTCTGTGCCATCGCTGAGTGAAATGGTAATATCTGTTGTGCCTGCCTGATTTACCAGTGGCGTGATCGTTATGGTATATGTGCTGCCATCATTGGTAACCAGAATATCGCCATCCAGAATAAGACTTTGATCTGAGGATACAACTGTTAATGCCAGGGCATCGCCTTCGATATCTGAGGTGGTCAGGGTGATATCAATGGCGGTGCCTTCATTCATATTTTGAGGATCAATTGTTGATATTGTTGGGACATCATTGACAGATACGACTGTCAGGTCAAATGATGCTGATGCTGTCAGGCCAGCGGAATCCTCAGCAGTAATGGTAATGGTAACCCGTCCATTTTGATTTTCAACAGGCGTGATGGCAAAAGAATAGTTGCCTGACATACAGGTATAGGTAATGGTGTTTGCAGGCACCAGGCTTTCATCTGAAGATATAATTGTGAGCGTTAAATCACAGGGATTGCTTTCATAGTCATTTATGGTCAGGCTGGAGGCAAGTGTTGCATCTTCATTGATCGTCTGTGCAATGATACCTGTAAACGTGGGCGGGGCATCCGGTACGACTGTAAAAATACCATTTGATGATGATACTACCTGATTATTGACAATGGCTGAGGATATTGTAATACCCGATGTATCACCCGATGCACCAATGACAGTAAAATCGAAATATATACATAAGCCCGTACCGGTAAAATGATCGGCATTGGATGCAAACGAGGCATAAATGATGCCCGGAATATCGATATTATCTGCATAAAGATAGCTCTCATTTTCCAGCACTGTGCCGGTTAATGACATTCCTGTGGCTGTAAGAACAGCAGGATCGTAGGAGATAGCAAAATCTATGGATCTGATATCCAAATTTGAATCATTATTCATAGTCAGTGGGATTGAGATGGGCTGTGTCTTGTATTGGGTTGTTGATGCCGGAACTGCAAAAAAGTTACTTGCATAAGCGTTATAAATACTTATGAAAAAAATAACCGTGCATATTGCTGTGAATTTAATTTTATTAAGTATTTTCATAAAAAACCACCTTTATGGTTATAGACTTTAAGATAAAGATTTTGGACCTTGCCAAAATCTTTATCTTAAAGTCTATAGTTATTATTAAAAGCGTCATGTATTTGATCAATCAGCCTTATGAACATGGTTTCCTGTTCTTCTTCAGTCAGTTTTGCTAAAGGAATGCCGTCACCTGGAAAAATCTGTAATCTTTTGATCCAACTGATCACCTTCCATGTACAATTTTCGATCAAAACAGGGAAAACAATCATGCCTTCTTTTTGCTTATTTAAAATTCCTGGAACTTCTCTGGTTCGAATAAAATCTGAACTTAAATATTGTTGTGAGATTAAACAAATGGTCATATGAGATGTCTGAATGGCATCATCAATTACAGGATGCCACTCATCCCCTGTTTTGATTTTTTTATCAAACCATATCTCCATACCTTCATATTCAAGGCCTTTTAAGTACTTCATAATAATTGTTAACCAGTCTTTGTCTTCATGGCAGTAGCTGATAAATATTTTCTTTTTCATGCCAGGAACAGTGTGTTGAATGTTATCAATGTTTGAAAAGCGTTTTTCGTAAATTGGGTTGGCAATAACAACAAAATCATC
>Ga0272440_1000056_pt1 | contig 97737 bp, 53 predicted proteins | sample SSMMMBAug17_FD_192440 | JGI IMG/M metagenome (GOLD analysis project Ga0272440, IMG submission 192440) | Marine sediment archaeal communities from Little Sippewissett salt marsh, Falmouth, MA, United States - SSM-MMB-Aug17 | ecosystem: Environmental > Aquatic > Marine > Wetlands > Sediment ... | reverse complement strand
AGCCGGCTTTAGCCCTACGCTGTTATTGGGGTTGCCGAAATCGAGCATTCCTTGTATGAAATTCACTTCCCCTAAACTGTACATACGTCCTAACCTGCATATGCCAGATAGTGATTCAAAAGGGGATTTGTATGAATATCTACTCTCCAAAGTGTCCACATCTGGAACCAATGGGCAGTTTCGTACCCCACGACATATTATAAAAATGATGGTTCAACTGATGAAACCCTCTCCAAAAGAAAAAACATTGCTTATTCCTGCTGTAACACATATAGATCGCACATCACGCATTCAACTGGTGACAAAAGAAACAAGTCCGCGCTATTATAAACTGATTTCTGAATTAAAAAGACAAACAGGTATTCCTATCCTTTTAAATACTTCTTTTAATATTCAAGAACCAATTGCTTGCACACCTGAAGATGCCATCCGAACATTTAAAAGAAGTCATATCGATTGTCTGGTTATGGGGAATTTTTTGGTTAAAAAAACAACATAAGATTTTTTCGATTGGGTTGACTATTTCGCAAAATTACATTAATATTGAATTTTATTTATAAATTTATTGTCATGTAAATGTCATGTTCTGTTAAATGTCTTAAGGATCAATTTGCCAATGAACCGAATGAACAAATCTCATATTCCAATGATTACTGCTGTTACGATGGGGGTTATATTGTTCCTCGCCTTATTGTCCTCCAGAATTTTTTTTTCAATCAATCCAGGTGAGGCCGGTGTGCGCTGGAAACGTTTTTCCGGCACTCAAATTGACAGGGTATTTGGTGAGGGATTTCACATGATTTCGCCCTGGGATAAAATGTATATCTATAATGTGAGAATCCAGGAACTTCCTGTGGAACTCTTTGTTTTAACCAAAACTGGCCTTAAAGTAAATCTTTTTATCTCCATCCGATATGCTCCTGACTACAAGCTGTTGGGCGTTTTGCATCAACAGGTTGGACCGGATTATGCGAAAATTGTGATTATTCCTGAAATTGAATCGGTTATCCGGGAAATTATCGGCACAATGGATGCCGAGCAAATATATACCACCGGTCGAAAAGTCATTGTAGAGGCCATCAATAAAGCCATAGAACAAATTGCGCAACGATATATTAAGGTTGATGATGTTTTGATTCGTAAAATTGAATTGCCTCAAACTGTTGCAGAAGCCATTCAATTTAAAATCAAGCAGAAACACCTTGTCGAAGCGCATAAATATATTGTTGAAAAAGAAAAAAAAGAAGCCAAAAGAAAAGAGATTGAAGCGATAGGTATCAAAAAACATAATGAATTGGTGAACCAATCCCTTAACAATGAAAGAATTTTGAAGTGGCATGGTATTCAGGCCTTACGTGAATTTGCGAAATCTGAGAATGCGAAAGTGTTTGTTGTGGGGTATGGTAAAGAGGGTGTACCGATTATTTTGAATCCTGAAAAATAGTGGATTCTTTAGATGCGAAACAGCGGAGATAACAAACTTGAAATATACATACATCACGATTTGCCTGATATTCTTATTGCTATTTTTTACATATCAATTTTTTTTACCCGGCTATATCAGTCAGGAAAAAAGAGGCAAGGCTGTTCAAAAAGATAATCAGATTCTTATAGCAGTGGTCGATTCATTCAAAAGCCAGACGCAATTTTTTAAAGGCGTTCGGCTGGCTGTTGACAAAATCAACAAAAATGGCGGTATTCATGGCAAACAAATAAACATCATGGAATATGATGATCAGAATTCCCTGCCCATAGCCACAGATATCGCAAGTCAGTTGGCTTCCAACAAAAATATCCTGGCAGTCATTGGACATCGTGACCCAGAAATTGCCATCTCTGTTTCAGTGACCTATAAAGCAAATAATATTTTATTTATCTCACCAGGTGCTGATATAAACCGGTTTGGGGGCTCATATATATTTAAGTTTTCGCCCACTGATAAAACATTGAGTCAGGCCATCACACAATTTTCCAAACGCAATCATTATCATAACATTGTTATTCTTTATGACATTTCGCCATCAACAAAACATTTTGCCGAGGTTTTTAATGAACAGGCACTTGCCTCAGGACTTCATATTGCGGGCGAAAAATTTTACTCCACAATGGATTCTGATTATCGCTTTATATTGTCAGAAATTAAAATGACGCAGAACTTTGATGCCATCTTTTTGTCAGGCAAGATTCCAGGTGTTACCCACATTATCAAGCAACTTCGAGAAATTGGAATCAATCAACCGATTCTTACGACCAATCGGATTGATATCAACGATCATTGGACAAATACCGGCAAGGCCAGTGATAACACAATTGTTGCAACCTGTTTTAATAACCGGCTCAGAAAACAAAATACCCAGTCTTTTATCAAAGCATTTCAATCAAAATTTTCAGTGTTACCAGATAATTGGGCGGCTACAAGCTATGACATGGTTTGTTTTCTGGCGCATGCAATCAATAAAAGTGCTTCGACACAACCCATTGTGGTCAATTCAACCATTCGATTTATGAAAAGCTGGCAGGGTGTGTTGGGAGGATATGATATTCTCCGCAATGGTGTGATTCAGCCCAGACAAATCTTTTTTAAACGCATGAAAAGCGGCAAATTTGATATCCTTGAATACAATTCCGCTTTTATTGATGGTTATGATCTGGTGAAAGATATCACAGTCAGTATTCCAATCAAAGAGACCATTTCAAATTTAGACCCAACTTATGCAAACAATGAATCTTCAATTGAAATTGTCGAACAGCTTTTTTCTGGGTTAACAAGTTTTCACCCTGAAACCTATGAAGTTGTCCCTGACCTGGCTGTTGAGTGGAAAGCAATGAATAATGGACAAAAATATCGATTCAAACTTCGTCAGGATGCCTTTTGGACCAATAATCAACCGATCACTGCCTATGATATCGAATGGGCCATCAGGCATCACATTCAGCCTGAAACTCAGTGTTCGCACGTATCCACTTTGTTTGTCATTAAAAACGCTGAAAAAATATATCTTAACAAAATAACCGATTTATCAAAACTGGGTGTGAAAGCCATCGATAATTATCATCTTGAATTCTTACTTGAAAAACCATCTTCTTTTTTTCCATATCTGACGACATTAAACAGTTTTAAGCCATTGCCGGTTGATACCATCAAAGCACATGGAAACAACTGGACAGCACCTGAAAACATTGTCACCAGCGGAGCATACCAGTTTGCATTATCCATTCGAGATTCAATGATTATTTTACGAAAAAATCCAAAATATTATGATAAGCAGCACGTGAATATTGAAGAAATTCGGTATATTTTGATTCAGGACAGTATACTTGGATTATCCATGTATTTAAATGAAGATATTGATATCATTGGCGGAAAATATTTGCCCATTCCACGATCTCATCTGTATGCAATTCAATCCAATCCAAGGTTAAGAGATCATTACCATAGTTTTCCTTTGCTCAAAACATATGGATTTATATTCAATACAAATCTTACTCCTGTAAAGGATCCTTTGGTCAGGAAAGCCATTATTTCTGCGGTTGATCGGAAAATGATCATCTCTTTTCTCACCAGAGGCAATGAAAAACTGGCATTGAGTTTTACGCCCCCTTTTGTTTTTGGTTCTGTATCTTATGATCAGGGTATTGGTATCCCTTTTCATGTGGAAAAAGCAAAACAATTCTTGAAAGCGGCTGGTTACCCTGATGGCAAAGACTTTCCTGAAATTTTCTTATCTTATCATGATACACAAACCAATAGAATGATTGCCAATGCGGTTTCATTGTTTTTAAAGCATCACCTCAATATCAAATTGACAGGTAAGCCAGTTCAAAAAGGGGTGACATACGAATCTGTCTCACCGCAATCGCATCTGTATAGTTTTGGATGGCATTGTAATTATCCGGATGCCAATAATTTTTTGTTTGATCAGCTTCATTCACAAACGCCTAATAATATTATTTATTGGAAAAATAAAGCATATTCACAAATCGTTCTTAAAGCAAGAGACTGTCTGGACCCTGAATTAAGAAAGGAATATTATGCCAGCGCAGAAAAGATACTTGTTCAGGATGAGGCCTATATATTCCCGCTGTTTTATGATAATGCGCAAATATTGGTGAATCCAAGATTGGTCAACTGGTATTTTATGCCCCTTGGTGGACAACAAATTAAAAACTGGGTGTTGAAATAAATACATAGGAATGCTCTGAAAATAAGTTCCCCCATTTGAAAAAATATGTTCATCGGGGCGCATTCCCAAAAAGTAGGACGTTATATCCAAATTGCCTAAACGCCTGGAGTTGAAACTCCAGGCTATTCCTGTGTCGTCCCAAAGGGACTTGAAGTGTCTTGTCTCCCAAATTTAAAGGTTTGGACTCCAGATGTTCGGAACTAAAATGAGATTCTTATTTTTCGTTCATTCCTAAACACTTAAAGTCCCATAGGGACGTTACAGGGATAGCCTGGAGTTTCAACTCCAGGCGGTCAGACTATTTTGAAATGACGAACCTACTTTTTGGGAATGCACCCCATCGGGGTAATTGTACTGTAGAGACGTAGCATGATACGTCTCTACAGTACAATTACCCCAAAATGAACAATATCAATAATGGGGAAGTGTTTTTCAGAACGTTCCTAAAATTAAGAAAGCTACCGAATTTACTATAATTTTAGAGATGTTTTTTCACCTAAGAATGGATTATTAAATGGAATTGATTTAAATGAACGCTACATATTTTACAAAGACTGTGTATCTATTAATCATACTTGCTCAATTCGTGATGATTTTCGCAATGCCACAAACAACAGCAGCCGCAATCGATATTGGCGTTGTTGCACCCCTGGATACAGAATATGGAAACGCAATGGTTTCAGGGATTGAATTATATAAAGATCAAATCAATGAGAATGGTGGCATTTTTGGCGAAAAAGTGGTTCTTTGGATAGAAAATGATCATAATCAGAAAAGAGATGCGGTGATTGCAGCAAAACAACTGGTTGACAATCAAAAAATTCTGATAATTCTTGGACATTATTTCAGTTCAACATCCATTGCAGCCGGGGCAATATACAAAAAGTTTGAAATCCCTGCAATTACAGCCTCTGCAACATCAACACTCGTGACCCATAACAACGACTGGTATTTTAATATTGTTGCCAATAATCGATATCTTGCCAACTATTTATTAAACTACCTTCATCATCATTTACATTTAAAAAACATTCTCATTATTTACAGCAGTGATGAATATGGCAATAACATTGCAAAAATAATTGAACCCGGCCTTGAGGCACTAAGCATTCAATTGACTGAAAAATATGAGATAGCCCCCTATGCAAATAAAAAAAACGCCCCATTTGAACAACGCATTCAGCAAATTGTCAATGAAATCAAAAAAATGGATCACATTGGCGGCATTATTATCTCTACACATGCCCCAACAGCCATCAAAATTATATCTTCATTGATATCAACAGATGAAAACTATCCATTTATTGGGTTGGACTCCTTTGGAACAAAGATCTTTGTTGAGGGCATTAATGATGCTTTTCATCAGAATAAAATTCCAAAAGCATGTTCAAAAAGAATTCATTTTATATGTCATTATTTACATGGGACATCATCACCTGCATTCATGAGCAACTATCATCAAAAATATCATACAAAACCAGACTGGATTTCTGCGGCCTATTATGATGCCATGCACATGGCATGTGAAGCAATCAAGGAATCATCATATTCTGACTCAAACTGCATACGCGCCAATAGAAGAAGTATTCGTCAATCACTCATGCAGTTTTATAATTATCGTCATTCATTCAATGGAATCACTGGCCGCATTTTTTTCAATCGATATGGAGAAACATGCAGGCCCTTAAAGATTGCCTATTTGGATCATTTGATTCCCACAGTTGAATTTAATCAATACCATTTATTGGATTCATATGAAATAAACGATGATATTATTGAACAGATTTTAACCGGAAAAATGATTGCCATTGATGAAACAGTTATGAAAAAGAAACAAATGGTTTCTGCTGCAATTGAAATGCAATCCATCGAAGATATCAATTCGAAAGACAGGACCAGTTTATGTAAATTCAAATTAACCCTCCGATATAAAAATGATTTTGATCCTTTTGCAATACAGTTTTCAGATACCCAGGAACGACGGGTGATACAACAACAAATTCAGGAACAAACATCCAATTCAATTACTACACAGCAATTTTATGTCAAAGGCAGGTTTACCATGGAGTCAGACTTTACCGATTATCCACTGGAAACCCACAAACTTTGGATTCGATTTCAGCACAGCAGTCTGACAACTGATATGCTTCAATTCGTGGTGGACAATACACAGTTAACAACCAATAGTGATTTAAAATGGCAACAATATCAAATTGATAATCAGGAAGTATACACTGATGAAGTCAACAATAACATGAAAGCCAATGCCATTCAGTCAACAAAACAGTTGATTTACTCACGTTTCAATCTCCTGCTGACCATTAAAAAACAAAATGTAACTGCAACTGCATATCATACCTTGTTTTTACTGAGCATATGTGTCGCATTGACTTATATCGTATTGACTAAAATAAATCGATACCATTATGCGGTAATGGGCTTATGTAGTGGATTGCTTGGCATTCTTGTTATTTATCATCATTATATCATTAATGATCTGTATGATAAACCATTAACACGTCTGGAATATTGGATTTTTGCTATATTTTTGATTGGTTCTATGGTGTTTTGGAAAAATGTATTTTCTGTATCAAAGAATCAATAAGGAATTCTCTGAAAATAAGTTCCCCATCTTAAAAATGTTCATCGGGGTTTTTGTTTTGTAAAGACATATCATGCGACGTCTCTACGCTGCCAAACAATTATACGTTCAAGATGAATGGGGGCTTATTAAGAAATGAAAATTAATTAAAACCAAGGAGTTTAATTATGCATGATATCACGTTGAACAATCAAACACAAAAGACATGGGAGATGCTTCGCACTTTATATCTCAAAGTGAAAAGCGAGATAAAGCTTATGAAAAGTGCATCTTAGAAATATGAAACCATTTCAAATAGACAAAAAAATAAAACTCATAACAGTCATCGTATTGTTTTTATCATGGATTGTTTATGCCCTTTATCAGCATGCTTCAATGTTTTTCCTGTTAAATTCCCCGATCAAAATAGGGGTTGCTGTACCAATGACCGGCTCAGGAAATCAATATGCCAGTGAAATGCTAAAAGGCATTCATATCAAAAGAAATGCAATTAACCAGAAAGGCGGCGTTCATGGTAGAAAAGTTGAAATTGTCATTCATGATGACAAAAATGATAAAAGTGTCGCCATGAAAGTAGCATCAACCTTTTCCTTAGACAATCACATTTTACTTGTGTTGGGGCACTATTTAAGTTCTACGTCAATTGTTGCAGGAAATATTTACAAAAAAAATGGGCTGCCAGCAATCACTGCATCAGCAACATCAAGTCGCGTGACCTTTAATAACCCCTGGTATTTTCGGGTGATTCCCAATAATGTGTATCAGGCCAAGTATATGGCATACATTCTCAAAACCACAATTGATTCAGATCGCTGTATTTTAATTCATGATAAGGATGAGTATGGGCAGGATTTAGCCCGATCTTTTTTAAATACGACACGCCATTCAGGCATTCATGTTGAAAATATATATGCCTTTCATTCAAAAGACCAGCATATTAATCAAACAATTGATAGCATTGCATTGAGAATCATTAAAACAGAAAATCCATGCGCCATTGTTATGGCAGTCCATGCCACTGAAGCCATTCAATTAATATTTCGGCTGAAAGATTCTGGAAAAGATTTTATTGTTATTGGGCCAGATTCATTTTCAAGCACATCATTTATCAATAAATTTAAATCATATCCCAAAGAGCGCGCAAAAATCGGGTATTATACAGACAATATTTACAGTGTTCTTCCATTTATGACCCATATCCCCAATGCAAAAGCATTACCATTTATCGACGCATATAAAAAGTTGTACACTACTTCTCCTACCTGGGTAGCTGCCGCTTATCATGATGCTTTTGGTATGGCTTTAAAGGCCATTGAACGATCTGAAATCAAAGCCAGTGATCCCATTTACATCAATCGAAGGCACGTGAAAGATGGACTTTTTGAATTTTCCAATTCAGAGCAGTCTTATCCCGGGGTGACCGGCCGCATTTTTTTTAATATTCAAGGAGATACAGAAAAAAATTTGATCACCGCCTTTTATGAAAAACAAAACCTTGTCCCCTGTTATGCACAATATAATCCATCCAATGAAATGGAGTATACCCAACGCTCTCAAGAAGAGAATAATGCCTTTATTCAAAATGATCGAAAAGGATTAACCAGTATCGTTTATTCTGGTACGCATTTAATATCCATCAATCGTATCAATGTCAGTAAAAAGATATTTCATGCCTCTTTTTACCTGTGGTTTAAATATCAACATCCATTTATTGCCAGTAATATAGCATTTATCAATGCATGCCATCCAATTACCATCGGAAGCCCCATATATCAAGAAAAGAATCACTCAGTCACCAATGAAGTCTATCATGTCAATGGCATGTTCACCATGACACCGGTGGAACAGAAATCCACGCAGAATCAATATTATCTAAACATTCAGTTTCGTCACAAACATTTAACACGAGATCGGTTGATTTTTGTTGCTGATAATTCAAAAGTGTATCAAGAAAATGAAACCAGTTATCTGGGTTGGTCTATTACAGAAACAGAATCCTACCAGAATGTAATATACGACAACGATTTGTCTGGCCTGATCGATATACCCGAAAATCAGGCCTATTCAGTATTTACTACCAAAGCGAAAATGTATCGAGATGATCCATTATATTCAATACGATATATCTTGCCATTACTCTTTTTGTTGATCCATTTATTTTTCATATACTTCATTCCCCCTGCACATGCTTTAAAATCATTATTGCCCTTGTCAATATTTCTTAGCCTGATTGGCATATATCATTATAGTATTTCATATTTTCAAATATATATTGACCCACATCAGAATATTATTGGGATCATATTTCCAGTCTTTTATGGTTTATGTGGGATATCTCTTGCTTTTTTAGTTTGCAGTGCGTATTTCGTTTCAAGAAAGAATTTACATAAGATGCCAATGCTGAAGTTGTCTTGCATTATATTACAATTATTTATGATATTTTGGGGAGGAAAGTGTTATTTGGAAATGTTGGGTTAGGGCTGGTATGCTGATGCTCTTTCAGGCTTAAGAAAAGGAATATCCGACTTTTTGAGAATGCGCCCTATTGACATTATACGTGTTTGATGATATTTCTTGCATGATGTTATGACACATCTGACACATTGCAAAAGTAACACAATCAATGAAAATCGACTTTGATCCGGTTAGTATTTTTCATTGAGTCATTTTGAATTGTCGAATAAAATAAATTTGAAAGGAGCTATAATTATGAAAAAAATCATGACATTGTTGATGGTGAGCATCTGTTTTGTATGCCGGATTTCTTATGCCGATAACACAAAAAAGAATGCTTCTTATGAAGTGTATGAACTGTCTGAAGTCGTTGTTTCAGCACAAAAACCTGTTTCAGAATCATCCGGGACAGTGTATCGCATTACAGATCAAGATATTAAGAATATGGGTGCCAACAACCTTGAAGAGGCCCTACAGCTTGTTCCTGGAATAACGATTCGTACTGGAAATGCCGGCACACCTCGTGTTGATATTCGTGGTTTTCGTACCCGCCATGTGCAATTGCTTCTAAATGGCGTGCCCATGAATGATACTTATGATGGCCAATTTGATCCAACAACAATTCCCATTGAATTTGTATCTGAAATCAAAGTAATTCCAGGCGCGGCTTCTGTTTTATATGGCAGTGGTGGAAATGGTGGGGTTATCAATATTATTACCAGAAAGGGACGTGAAGGTATCCACACTTATTTTGCTGGAGAAACTTTTGAACGCGAAGGTTTTTTGGGCAAGACGTTTATTTCTGTTGCAAAAGAAAGGTTTCATGCGTTTATCAGTGGTAGCATGTTTGATAGAGAAGCCTTTCTCTTGTCTGATGATTTCAATGCGACCAACGATCAACCCAAAGAATACCGATGTAACAGTGATCGACGACGAAAAAATTTATTTGCCAATTTGGGTTATCATCTAACAGAACAAACATCCATAGGAATGACCTTACATCATACCAATGGGGAAAATGGTGTGCCACCGATTACAAACTTCAGCAAGGATGATCCATTTACAAAAAAAATAAAATATGAACGTCTGGATCGTCTGGAAGGTAATCTGGCACAGGTTTCATTAAAGCACCAGGTACAGGAAGACCTTTATTTTAAAGGTACAGCATTTGTAAACCAGCTGGATAGCCTGACAAACAGATATGATGATGAAACCTATAGTGAACAATTGATAAAAAAAAGCCAGCAAAATAACATAGAAACATTAATTACCGGTTTTCATGCATTCATTGGCAAAAATATGAAACAGAATGGTCGTCTTGAAATGGCTTTTTTCAGCCATAATGAACAGTGGAAAACCTTTGGTTTTGAAATTATTGATAACAAAGGGGGAAAAGATGATATCCATGAAAAAGAAAAAATTCAAAATTTTGGTATTGCTGCATCTTATAATTTGGTCATACAGGATAAAATAAGAATTGTAACAGAGTATGGACATCATTTCAGTAAAGGGGAGTCTGATGAAAATGATTTTTGTTATCTTTTGGGGATGAATATTGATATCTTACCTCAAACCACATTGAAAGCATTCCACGCAAAGAAAGTCAGGTTTCCCTCACTGAAACAACTCTATCACATAAATGATGGAAACTCAGCGCTGACATCTGAAAATTCATTTCATTACGAAATTGGATTGATTCAGAAATTGCCCTTGTTTACACAATTGCATCTCACAGGCTTTTATATTGACGCAAAAGATTATATTGAAAAAGATGCTGATGAGCGTTATGAAAACAATGATCAATATCTGTTTCAGGGAATGGAAATATCGGTTGATTCACATTTTTTAAAGGAATTATATTTGAAATTCAGCTACACCTATCTGGATTCTGATGATCAGACAGAAGGTTCGGAAAAAGATGAATTACAGCACCGGCCCACCCATAAAGTGACCTGTCAGGCAAATTATGATTTTCCTTTTGGCTTGAAATTATATCTTGATTTTCTACATGTGGGAAGACAATTTTACTACGATAGTGATAATAAATCACCTTTGGAAAAAAAGCGGCTCAATGATTATTCTATCGTGAACATGAAACTAACCCAGAAATTTTCAGATGACAACATGTCTGTATATTTGGGTGCAGACAATATGTTTGATGAAGACTATGAACAAAGCTATGGCCTGCCAAGACCGGGACGAATTATTTTTGGAGGATTTGAATGGCAATGGTAGGATAAATGGAAAAGACTGTTCTGATGATTCAGGCTTTTTCTTTGAGATATCGAACCTCTAATAAGAAAATCCTGAATAATATCCACTTACAAATCACGCGGGGTGAATGCGTCAGTATTATTGGAAAAACAGGTTCAGGTAAAACAACGCTTTTACTGGCAATTACCGGTTTTGTTGAAAAAGCAGAGATCTCCGGAACGATTCAAGTGCTTCCATCGCAAAACAGGCATCTGGTTGGACTGATTTTACAAAACCCAAACACCCAGTTACTCTCACAAACTGTGGGCGAAGAAATCGCCTTTGGCCTGGAAAACTTATGTGTACCGCCATACCAGATGAAACCAATGATTATCAATGCGTTAAATGATGTTGGCCTTGATATACCTATAAATTTTAAGGTCAAACATTTGTCAATGGGACAAAAATACCGATTGGTTATCGCATCACAACTGGTGATGTCCCCCGGCTTGATTCTTCTGGATGAACCCTGTGGCCAACTGGATCAACAAGGAATTGATGACTTGTGTCAAATCATATTGACACTCAAGAAAAAAGGGATTTCATTTCTCATCTGTGAACATCATGCCAGAAAATTAAGGGATATCACAGATCAGTTTTTTGAAATGAATAATCATGGCAATCTTTTTCAAATCAATCCCCCAAACGATCAGGCCGATAACAACAGGTATGAAAAACCTGCTGATAGAAGTCATTTATCTGAGCCAATTATCCAGATGCAACAGGTTTCCATTGGTTTTGACCACAAAAAACAAGTTCTTTCTTATTTTAATGCAACCATATATAAAGGGGATATTGTTGCAATTTATGGAAAAAATGGATCTGGAAAGACAATTTTGCTCAGATCCATATGTGGCTTTATCAAGCCATCAAAAGGAAAAATCTCAATTTGTGAACATCCCCCCACGCCAACAAAACTTCGCTATAAAGTAGGAATTTTGTTTCAAAATCCACAAAAGCAGTTATTTGAAACAACTGTTTTTAAAGAGCTATCTTTTCAACTCAGACGAATCAAGATTGATGTCAATACGATACCCAAAAGAATTCAAACAATTTTAGATCAATTGGGCCTGACCGATACCATTCATGAATCCCCATTTAAACTCAGTTATGGTCAAAAACATCTTGTTGCCATGGCAAGCATTCTGGTAAACAGACCGGAAATCATAATTTTAGATGATCCCTTTGCGGGAATCGATAGAGAGATGGCACAAAAAATCATTGTCGCGCTAAAGCAACTCAATCGGGATTATCATTGTACGATCATCTGGACATCTCATGAAATCGGATTATTTCAATCTTTTTCAACGCAAACAATTTTGACAGGTTTAAAGGATGACTGACGATTACATACATACTTCTATGGCCAAAAAAATCCCGGGTGGCGTAAAAATTGCTGTTTGCATTTCCCTGTCAATAATTGCTTTTGCAACGCGAACACCATGCACACTTGCCGCCTTATTTTTCTGTAATATTTTCGTTGTCATGATGTTTAAAGCACCTTTATTCATTATCTTAAAAGAATGCCGATTTTTTCTTGTTCAAACTGTTATTATCATTGTATTATATATTTTCAAATTTGGATGGCCATCAGGATTATTTCCTGGATTGACATTGTCAATTCAGTTTGTCTTTTTTTTATTGCCGGGCATTATTTTATCCCATAGTGTCAGCCCTGCACAGACAGCCAGAAGTTTATCTGTTATTCTACCTCATCATCTGGCCTTTGTACTTTCAGTCTGTATCCATTTTATTCACCACCTTATGGAAGAAGTAAACGAAATCTATGAGGCACAAATTATGCGCGGTGCAAGAATAACAGCAAAAGAATTATGTAATCCGGTAAACTGGAAAGATGTCATGAATTGTCTGATTATTCCATCAATTATTTATGGATTTATGATGGCCCGACAAATTTCAATGGCAGCAAAGGCACGCAAATTCCAAATACATGAAAAGAGAACCTATTGGAATGGATAATTATATGAAAGATATAAACAGTCTATCAAAGAGAAAAAAGCTGGAATATTTATTGTTTCTCGGCTTTTGTGCAGTATTTATATTTATCACCAAAGCCTTATTGCGGCTTCATTTGAATATTCCCGGGCACAGCATGTTTTTTATGATATTCTTTCTCATGCTTTCCAACCGATGTGTACCTTTAAGATATTCTGCAACGATTTGCGCAATATTGTCCGGCTCACTGGCAATCATGTTTGGTATGGGAAAAGGGGGGCCCCTGTTAATTCTAAAATTTATTATGCCTGCCATGACCATTGATTTCTTTTCATATTTAATACCCACCTTTGATCAAAAATACTGGACATGTATATTGGTCGCAGCCTTGGCATCATCAACAAAGTTTATCAGTTCTTTCATTGTAGATTATCTTCTTGGGATGGATGCACAGTTAATCGTATATCACTGTCTGATTAAATCCGGTGGTGCGATATTTTTTGGTGTTCTTGGAAGTTTGATGATCCCAATGGTCATTACACGATTAAAGGCATATGATATAATATAGGAGTGTTTTATGAGAATATTTATTGGCTTTGATGATACAGACGATGTCGGTGCTGATCGCGGCACCGGCAAGCTGGCCCGTTGGTTTGAAAAAAAACTGCCTCAAGGTGCAAAACTGTGGGGTGTTGTCAGACAGCAACTTCCCAAAATTGAGGGCATCCCCTGCACATCAAACAATAGCGCTGCGTGTTTGATTATAGATTCAAATGATGATATCCCTGTTAAAACTTTCATTGATGCGGCATCAAATCATATACAGGAATTTTTCATTCATGGCAGTGATCCAGGCCTTTGTGTTGCAACTGAAAGGAGTCTGGGACTGGATACTTTAATTCAGTTTGGATATCAGTGCTGCTATAAAATTATGCGTCAAAAGGATGCAATTAACGCAGCATATGGATGTCATCTATCAGGTCATGGCGGGACCAACGATGGCATTATTGGGGCTTCTGCTGCTATTGGATTGACATTAAGTGGATGGAGTGGCCGATTTATTGAATTTTCCGGTTTGAGAAATTTCCCACAACAGGTAACCACACGTCAGTTATATCAGAAAGGCATTATGGTGTTGCCCATTGACCGAAATGCCATTCCGCCCGGACCTGATGATATTATTGATACACGATGCTGGCTCAGACCCAGATTATGGGGGTTTCAACCTGTCTTGCCTGTCCAGCAGATAAATGACAGGTCTTGGATATCAATTTCCTGCAAGAAGAATGAACAACAACCGAAATCCATCCAGTGCCCAATATAGAGCGAACTTTATGTTCACCTTCGAACAAAAACCATCAACGAATCTATGTTCGAAACCAATACATTAGTTTCGGACACAAGTTCTTTTTCGTTTGTTGATTACCCCCTAAAGTTAAGTCCAACTTTTTGGATTGGGAATACGCCCAATATCAAGTTAATCTTTCAATTTTTTTTTTTAAGCATAAGGTTCAAGCCTGAAAAAATGAAATCCCACAACGTTTATCGACAATTTTTTGTCTATTTATATGGTATGGTTTAAAATTTGCAATATCGTATAAAACAATGATGGAATTAACTCATCTGAAATATTTCATTAGATAATTCAGTAAAATGAAAAAAATAAAGGAAATTAATTGTCATGTCTAAAAGCAATAATGAACAGTCATCATCAGATGCCAGGCAAAAAAATGATAGTGATCAATGGCTTGATGAGCAGGATCATTTTTTGCTAAAGCGTATTTTAAAATATGAAATGGCCACAGAAGAAGAAATTCAAAAAGGGCTTGCTATTTATTATCAATTAAAAAAGGATAAACAGGCGATTCGCCTGGGTGGTGTCTTGGTAAAAAATGGCATTATTACCCAAAATGAATTGGAATTGTTCGATACATTTCAAGATATGAATAAAGTGACTGAAATGGATCGAAGTTTTGCTGCACTGGCTTTGAAAAATAAACTGGTATCACTTGATCAGATAAAACAGGCATTTCAAAAACAGGCAGAACATTTTAAGAAAACTAAAAAAATTATTGTTATAGGTGATATACTTCACAAACTGGGCGTTATGACAACTGCATATCGTGACGCAATTTTATCTCGTCAACAACGACTGGATACAAAATATAAAGATTCCAGTTTTGGCGCTGTTGCCATAAAAATGGGACTGGCAACTCGAGATCAAATTGATGATGCATTGGCTATCCAGCAGAAAATATTTAGTATTACTAATAAACTTCAACTATTAGGCAATATTTTGGTTGATAACAATGTGCTTACTGACTCACAAACCAGGCAGATTTTAAGCCATCAAAAAGAACTGAAACAACAGGCCGAAGTAAAAGAAAAATTAAGAAAAGAGAATCAAAAGAAAAATAAAAAACAATCTGGTATAAAACAAGAATCGCTTTCAAATATTCAAAAATATATCAATATTATCATTAGCAAAGATAAACTTGAAGCTCGTATATTACCAGTCAAGCCCCTACCAGCAGATACCAACCTGGATGACATTTTATTTGTATTATCAGAAAACAAAATTAAGTATGGGGTTGTGGATCATTTTGAAATCAGAACATATATCAAATCACCATCCTTGCAAAAAACACCCTGGCTTATTGCGCGTGGAAAACCACCCATACTTTCAGAACATGCGTCAGTTTCATACAAATTTGAAAGCATGCTGGACAATATTTCCAGTCAATTAGAGCGATCAATCAGTCATTTATCCTGGGACAAATGGCCTAAAGCAAAAAAAGGGGACATTCTGGCTGAAAAAAAATCAGGAAAGACCGGTATACCAGGAATCAGTGTTCATGCTGAAATTATTGATGTCTCACCACCCAAATCGGTTCAACTGATTAATGGCATTGGGGCTAAACTATCTGATGATGGCAATCAACTCATTGCTACTCAAGATGGTTTGATTTCCTCTTATATGCGAAATAAAATTTGTGTTTTACCTGAAAAACGCATTGATGGCGATTTAAATCAAACAAAAGAACCCTTGCGATATAAAGGGGTTCTTCATGTCAAAGGAAATATTACTGGTCAGGCAGGTGTTAAAAGTATCATGATCTTTACACAGGGCATTGAAAATGGTTTAATTCAGGCGGAATCTGATGTTATTATTATAGGAAATGTCAACCATTCTACAATTCAGGCAAAAGGTCATGTGATTGCGCGCAATATTCGTCATTCAAAAATCGAAACTTTTGGGCATGTTGTTGCTCAACAGAATATTAAGTCATCAAATATTTGTGCAAGTGGACAGGTCTCCATTCTAACAGGTACAGTATCTGAATCTGAAATCTCCGCATATCAAGGCATCATGGCGCATACTGTTGATTCTAACAAGGAAAAACAGAGTGTTCTTTCTGTTGGTATTGATAGACTGGTCAAAGCTCGCATTGATAAAATACTGACTAAAATACCAGAACTTAAGCAGAATCTGGAAAAATTAAGTCGCTATATGAATGATATAAAAAATTTAAGCCCACAATTAAATGAAAATATTGAAAAATACGCCCATTTCATTGATGCCTGTCAGATGAAAAAGGACAAATTGACTGCAGATTCCAATATGGATTCAGAGAAAAAATCAAAGCAAATTGAGCAGCTTGAACGAAAACAAAGTGAAGCACAAAAAGCGATTCAGGATAAGAAGAAACGTATTCAGAAAAATAAAGATAAATACCAGCAATGCCACAAATCACATCAAAATTATTTAAAGCAAATTAAAAGTTATAATGAAGAACTTATTACCTTGAAAGAATGGCTCAAAAGTGGTCATGAACCCCCAGGGATTGTTATTTCTGAGACAATCAAACAAGGCACAAAAATAACTTCTGCCAACTGTGAGAAGATTATTGAAAAAAATCAATCTCATATCTATATTAAAGAAATCCATATGACTGATAAACATGCAAGGTTTCAAATTGAATCTTTGTCTGATGCTCCCAATTGAACAATTTGAGTATAACCAGGCATTTAAAAACTTATGATTCTTACTTCCTCCTTTAAAATCAGGGCCTATTAAAATAAAAAAATATATTTCTAACAGGCATGAAAATTGCAATACGAAGTCTTCATCTTCATATTTTTTAAGTTTTGTGGCAAATACATCAAATGATTACCATATCATTAGACATTATTTAACATAACATATTGGATTTTAAGTTTTTATGCCCTGCTGAGATTTGTTCATTTTTTATGCTAGACCTATTATAGTATCAGGATAAAACCGCCTTTATCTGCAATATAATCAATATGTTATATATTTTTTAATAGGGAGGCGTATATGATTTTTGTCAAGCGTTTTGGAGTGTTAGGGATTATTATTTACACAATTGTTGGAATACAAGCCTTTGCGCAAAGCTGGACTGAAATGAAATCGCCAGAAGGGATCTATGGTTATGATATTTTGAGCTTTTCACCTCAAGATATCTATGTTGTTGGCTATCAAGGGACAATCATGCATTTTGATGGAAATCATTGGCAGAAAATGACGACACCTTGTCGCGTACCGATCTGGGGCATATGGGGACCAGACACCAAGAATGTTTATGCAGTGGGTGGGAATGGCGTTATTCTTTATTATGATGGTATGCACTGGTCCACTATGGATAGCGGAACACGTCAATGGTTATACGATATCTGGGGAACAGATTCCAATACAATTTATGCAGTTGGCGCCGGTGTCATATTAAAATATGATGGTACTAGCTGGACACATATGATGATTGGTGATGGATTTAAAACATTTTTTACCATTTATGGAAACCATGAAAATGATATCTATGCCGCCGGTGACTTTAAACGAATATTTCACTATGATGGTGTGGGATGGACAGAAATTAAAGCAGTGAATTCCGATCAAATATGGGGGCTTTTTACCTCGGGCATGCATATTTTCGCAGCTGGAACATTGTACAATGGACATAGTATCATATATCATTTCAATGGCTTGCAATGGGAAGATACCCAATTATCTGTAAATTCTGACTTGTGGGGTTTATGGGGAAGTTCTGAAAATGATGTTTATTGTGTGGGTGATTCTGGCACCCTTGTCAGCTTTGATGGGAACAAATGGGATAATCATTCAATGGATGCCAATCTCAGGTTAAGAGGTATACACGGGCAGTTGGGGACAGCTTATGCACTGGCTGAAACCGGCACTATTATGAAAAAAGAAGCCGATTATCATATCACTCTTGGACATGTATCCGGGCATGCAGGCGAAACCTTTAGAATCCCCATTTCATTAACAAATACCCGCATGAATCAAATGGAAGGTATTGATATTACAATTGATTATGATGCCAATATTCTTTCTGTGCAATCAGCAGAATTGACAGGTGGTATTCTTTCTGGAGATCATTACACCCTTGAAACCGAGTTGTCTCAACCCGGACGCGCCATCTTGATTCTTGGGGCAACAAATAATTGTGTTGTTGGGTCTGGTATAGTGGCTTATTTGGTCTGTTCTGTATTTGAGGATCTCGGTCGCACTGGAGATTTTACTGAGAATCAATGGCATCAACCTCAATCCATAGTGATTTCAAAGGCAGAAATCAATGAAAATGTTGCCAGTGTCCATAGTGGATCTGTTACTGTTATGAATTACCCGCCCATGATTTCTAATTTTGAAAATATTCAAGTAACTGAAGACCAGGGACCTTTTGATATCCCTTTTACAGTGCATGATACTGAAACCGCTGTTGATGCCCTGACAATTACTGTAGAACATACAGGATATACGAATTTTTTCTCAGAACCTATTACAATCACTGGTCTTCATGCAGAGCGATCTTTGCATCTGGTGCCATCTCCGCATGTGTTTGGAGAAATTGACATTACTGTTTCCATTTTTGATGGTATTCATCAGACCCAAAAAACAGTTGTTTGTTCAATTCTGGCTGTCAACGATCCACCTGTATTTACAAAGGGGCCAGATGTGTCTGTATTTGAAGATGATGGCCGACAAATATTCAACAACTGGGCAACAGATATTTCGCCTGGACCATCTAATGAAAGTGATCAAAGTGTTTCATTTCTCACAACAACCCGGTCAACTGAATTGTTTGAAGAATTACCCCATATACTTCCCAATGGATCCCTTGTTTTTAAGCCGAAATCTCATGTTTCTGGTACTGCTGAGATTGAAATGGTACTTCAAGACAGCTATAACGCCATATCAACAAAAGAGTTTCTTTTAATCAGCATACTTTCTATCAATGATCCGCCTTCATTTACACCAGGCAATAATATTACAGTAATGGAGGATTCTGGGGCACATGTTATTACGCAATGGGCAACAAATATTGTAACAGGTGACATATTTGAATCTGATCAAGAAATATCTTTTACTGTGGTTACTGAAAATCCTTCTTTGTTTGATCAGTTACCCCAAATAAATCCAAATGGAGACCTGCATTTCTCAACATCACTTGACATGAATGGCGAATCTAAAATTTGGATTAGAATTGAAGATAATGGTGGAAATACTAATGGCGGTATTCATATGAGTAAACCCTATACTGCAACGATTACCATATTGCCTCAGAATGATTCTCCATTATTTACTAAGGGGCCGGATATAACGATTTTTAAAAATGCTGATTTTCAAATATTTGAAAATTGGGCAACACAGATTAAAGCTGGGCCTGAAAATGAAGAAAATCAGTCATTGCGTTTTATTGTAATAAATAATTCAAATCATTTATTTGATATTCAGCCTGGTATCACCAATGATGGCACGTTGACATTCAAGCCTAAAGCTGATGTTACAGGTGATGCGATTGTCAGCATGTATATTGAAGACAATCCGCTAGATCAGAGCCCAAAAATCAGCAAAACACAACAATGTTATATCACAATTATGGACTTGCCATCCATTTCCGGTAAGGTTTTATATTTCAGTAATGAGCAACCTGTCAGAAATGTCACATTAATGCTTGTGGGGGACCATGAATATCAAACCCAGAGCGATGAACAAGGTGAATACAATTTTTCTGAAATCATCCCAGGTTCATATTTACTCACTGCAAAAAAGACCGATGATTTGAAAGGTCTTTCTGGTACTGATGCTGCCAGTATTTTTCGTCATGCTTCAGAAAGGTATGCATTAAACTGTTTTGAAATGATTGCAGCCGATGTCACTCAAAGTGGCAGAATTGGGGGAACCGATGCATCACGCGTTGCCAGATATCGTGCAGGTCTGACTTCTTGTCTGAATGATATCTGTTTGGAATGGGTTTTTACACCAGCAAATAATTATCCCAGATTGTTTATAAGTGAAGGTGCAATTGTTGATAAAGATCAATGCCAGGAATGGCCACCCATTGCATATTCTAAAGGGATGCATCTGTATCAAGTGAAAACATCTTTAACCAATATGAACTTTGTTGCATTTCGACTGGGCGATACGACAGGTAATTGGGTGCCTGATACATCATCTCAAAAAAGAAATATTGTTGCCTATTCTACAAATGATATCGATTCTACTGATAGTGGCAGTGTATTAATTCCATTAGAAATTGGAAATATTGAAGCCATTTCAGGGATTGACTTTTCAATTATTTATGATGCAAATCATTTGAGACCTCTTGGAATTACATTTGAGAATACTGTTCTGGACAATAAACTATATGATATGCATGTGAATATGATGCAAAATGGAAGTATAACAGGTGTGGTATCTGCAACAAATGATTTGGTTTCTGCCAAAGGAATTTTACTTTATGTCAAGTTTCAATGGATTGGACATAATGAAAGCAATGTTGAAGAATTTGTGGATGTTTCTTTGAATGAATTTTTGTGTAATGAACAAATGCAGCCGCTAAAACGTTTTCGTGTGCGCAATCCAGTAATAAAATCCTCTGTGGAAGAACTTACTAAAAAATTACGAAAATTTGATATTCATATGGATAATAAAAAAGGGCTTGAAGAAGCGATTGATGCTTTACGCAGTATCAGTATAATGGAGTCGGACCAGAATTAATTTCTCAACCTTTTGATTTTATATCTAAATAAAAAATATACTCGCCATTTTTCGCTCTTAGAATGCCCATTTTTACACCAAAATGGGCACTCAAAGAACAACAGTAACTATTCATTAAGCTATAATGCTCTTTTTGGGGCCAAAAAGAGCATTATAGCCCCAAATTTTAGCACATTTTGATATATAATCGCATTAATTTAAATAAGTTCGATTGGTCCGACCCCAATCACTAACGCATACATAAATAATATATTCGCATGATATGCAATTCATCATAACTGACCACACTGTTTAATTCCAAAAAAATCGGTTTCAGTCTTTCATGGCCAATTTTTTCAAACAAATCCAAAACACGGTTTTGCATTTCTGTTGTTAAGTTTGATGCGGCAACAAGTTTTTTGGTATCCAGGGTCAAGTCATCTGATACGCAGTTATTGAGATGACTAATAACAGTCGCCTTTTTAATGGAAAATGCCTTGGCAATGGATGAAATTGATTGGCCCTTATTGAACAACTTTCCAATTTCAATAGATCTCGCACTGATGGTGTTCCTTTTTTTGGGTGAAGGGTTCAAATCTGGCTTTTCTTTTTCAGCAATATTATTTGTCTTACAATGCCGCTTTATGATATTTAAAAAATCATCACCATATCGGTCAAGCCTAACTTCCCCAACGCCATGAATTGTCAGCAGCTTTTGAGGGGATTGCGGAAAATACGTTGCCATTTCAATTAATGTATTATCTGAAAAGATGACATAAGGCGGGACTTCAGCATCATCTGCCAGTTGCTTGCGTTTGATCCGAAGAGCCTCGAAAAGTTTCCGATCATATTCAAGAGGGGTTTCTTTTGTTATAATGGGATCCTTTTCTTTTTCCTTGATTTCCAACACACGCCCTAAGACATTTTCTTCGCCACGAAAAACTTTCCAGGCTTTGTCAGTAATGCTTAATGAACCATGTTCCGGATCTTGGACCATCAGTTTTTGCTTGATCAATTGATGAGATAAATCTTTCCATTGCTTACGTGATAGCTCCATTCCAATACCATATGTGGAAAGCTGATGATGATTAAATCGTAAGACTTTTTGTTCCTTGGAACCGCGCAATACACTGATTATATGATATGAGCCAAATCGTTCTCCGGTTCGTTTGACACAGGACAAAAATTTTTGTGCCAGCACAGTGATATCTTGTTGAACTTCTTGGGTTTGCACACAATTATCACACATATCACAGCTTTTATGGGCATATTTCTCTCCAAAATAGGACAATAATGGAATTCTTCGGCATTCCAATGAATCAACAAAACGTTGGATGGCTTTTAAATGTTTTCTTGCCACTTTTTGTTCATTTGGACTTTTTTGATCAATAAAATACTCAATTTTTTTTTTATCGCCATAACCATGCAACATCAGACAGTGTGAACGTAAGCCATCCCGACCCGCACGACCAATTTCCTGATAATAGGTTTCAATATTTTTGGGCATGTCAAAATGGAGTACAAACCGAACATTTGGTTTATCAATGCCCATTCCAAATGCAACTGTCGCCACAATAATTTGAATATCATCTCGAATAAACAATTCCTGATTGCGATTGCGGTCCATTTCAGAAAGACCAGCATGATAAGGTTTGACTGAATAATGTTTGCTTTGAAGAATTATAAATAAATCATCCACCTGCTTTCGAGTGGCACAATAAATAATACCTGACTGACCTGGAAATTGACGAATAAATTGAATGGCCTGGTCCAGTGCATTTATTTTTGGCTCTATGCGAATGAATAAATTTTTTCGATCGAAACTGTCAATAAATTCATTTTCATCTTTAAAGCCCAGATTCTTTTTTATATCTTCCTGAACACGTCGTGTGGCAGTTGCAGTCAGTGCCACACAAACAGCATCTGGAAAACGTTTGCGAACAGCAATTAATTGACGATATTCTGGACGAAAGTCATGTCCCCATTCAGAAATACAATGGGCTTCATCTATGGTCAGGCTATCCACTGATATTTTGGTCAATAATTCCAGGATATTTGGTTTTAAAAGTGTTTCTGGTGCAAGATATAGCAATCTGGCACTCCCTGAAGCCACCATTCCCATATTATTCCTGTAATCATCATAAGAAAGGCTGCTATTTAGAATTGCGCAATTGATACGAAGTTCCCGCAACTGTTCTATCTGATCTTTCATCAATGAAATCAGTGGAGAGACTACAATTGTGAGACCTTCAAACATGAGCGCCGGTATTTGATAGCATAATGATTTTCCACCACCTGTGGGCATGATTACCAGCGTATCATTTTTTTTGCATATATTTTCAATAATAGGTTCTTGAAGATTTCGAAATTCCTTATAACCAAACATTTGATTAAGAATTTTCTTCGCTGTACTTTTGATCATGTCTGCACCCATTATAAAGATAGATTTGACATCAGAAGAAAAAAAATATATATAGCATACCTTACTGAATCCAATGGATCAAAACTTTTTTGGATTTTTTTTTATTTCCAGGTAAAAAAATAGGAGTTTTTTTTATGTCAAGTCTTGTAGTTATTGGAACCCAATGGGGAGATGAAGGTAAAGGAAAAATTGTCGATTTGTTGGCTGAAAATGCCAATGCAGTCGTTCGTTTTCAAGGCGGAAACAATGCAGGCCATACAATGGTTGTCAATGGAGAACAATACATCAGTCATTTGTTGCCATCTGGAATACTTCAAGGTAAAATCTGCATGATTGGAAATGGCCTTGTCGTCGATCCCAAAGTACTACTGGAAGAAATTGAATTTTTTATCCAAAAAGGCATAGAAATTTCACCGGATAACTTATATATCAGTGAACGTGCTCATGTTATATTGCCCCACCATAAACTGGTAGACCTTGGACGTGAACAATTAATGGGCAAATCAAAAATTGGCACAACAGGTCGCGGTATTGGTCCCTGTTATGAAGATAAAGCCGCACGAATCGGTATCCGATTTGTTGAGCTTTGTGATCCTGATCTACTGAAAACAGCAATTACGAAAATTTTACAGGAAAAAAATCATTATATTGAGCACTATCTCAAGATGACACCATGTGATGTAAACGCAGTTATTGAGGAATATCAGGAATATGGAAAACGATTGAAGCCATATGTTACAAATGTTTCTATTGCGCTATCAGAAATGATTGACAAAAATATCCTATTTGAGGGCGCGCAGGGGACACATTTGGATATCAATCATGGTACTTACCCTTTTGTCACTTCATCCAGTACCCTTGCAGCCAATGCCAGTATTGGTTCAGGTGTAGGCCCCAATGACCTTCATGAAATTCTTGGAATTGTCAAAGCATATACCACACGTGTTGGACAGGGAACTTTTCCCACTGAATTGGTGGATGATATTGGTAATCAAATTCAAGAAAAAGGTGCGGAGTTTGGCGCAACTACTGGTCGTCGCCGACGTTGTGGATGGCTGGATTTGGTGCTGATCAAAAATGCTGCCATATTGAATGGTCTGACCTCGCTGGCGATTACCAAACTTGATGTACTCACTGGTCTGGAAACAATAAAATTTTGTACAGGTTACAATTACCAGGGAAAAAATATTGAATTTTTTCCTGGTAATCTGAATGTTCTTGAAAAGTGTCAACCTGTTTATGACACAGCACCCGGTTGGACAGAAGATATCAGCCATATACGAAAGTTTGATGATTTACCGGAAGCAACCCGATTTTATTTAAAAAAGATTGAAGCAATTACAGGTATTCCAATTGTGATGGTTTCAGTTGGGCCAGCGCGAGATCAGACAATTATGATTCGGAATCCTTTTTCATAATGTGAACATTGGGGCGAACTTAAGATTCGCCCAACAATTGATAACAACAGGCATCACAGTTTTGAAATAATTTCTTTCATAATTTCTGTTGTCCCACCACCAATAGACAAAACCCGGTTATCACGATACAAACGTTCTACCAGATAGCCCCGCATAAAACCATACCCGCCAAAAAGTTGAACCGCATCATAGGTCACGCGATCACTGACACTACAAGCAAAATTTTTTGCCATTGATACTGCTTTGACCTGGTCAATTCCAGCCTTCATTTTTGCTGCGACACGATAGGTATATTCTCGGCTGACTTCAACAAGTGTGGCCATATCTACAAGTTTATGTCGTGTCACTTGAAACCCTTGCAATGGCTTACCAAAAGCGTTTCTTTCTTTAGTGTATTTTGTTGCTTCTTCAAGGGCCATTTGAGCCGTCATATTGGCCATAATACTTAATTGCAAACGTTCCATCTGAAAGTTTTCCATAATGGTATAAAACCCTTTATTTTCATCACCAATCAGATTTTCAACCGGCACACGACAATTATCAAAAAAAATTTCCGCAGTATCAGATGCCCACCAGCCAGTTTTTTTAAGGGGTTGTCCCAGGGAATAGCCAGGCGTGTTTTTTTCAATGATAAGAAAACTAATTCCATGGGCACCAGGTTCACCAGTACGAACAGCACAGGTCAGTTGATCTGCGCGAATTCCGCTGGTAATAAAAGTTTTACTGCCATTTACAATATAATGGTTTCCATCCCGAACAGCAGTGGTTTGAATATTGGCCACATCGGATCCTCCGGAAGGCTCAGTAATTCCTAATGCAGCAATTTTTTTGCCTTCAAGCACGGGTCTCACAAATCGTTCTTTTTGTGCAGAGGTTCCTTTGCGAACAATAGGGGGAAGCGCAATATTTAAAGATCCAATGCCTGCTGCAAATCCACCTGAACCGGATCGCATCATTTCTTCACAAACAGCAATGGTATCAAATATATCCCCGCCAGTACCACCAATTGCTTCCGAAAAACCAACGCCCAAAAAACCAAGACCGCCAAATAAGGTATAAATATTATCTGGAAAACTGCCTGCTTCTTCCCATTCGTCAATATGCGGCATAACTTCCTTTTTGATTACGTCTCTAACAGCCTTTCGTAATCGGTAATTTTCCTTTGAAAAATATTCGTCCATGAAGAATACTCCTGAATTGATTTAGTAAATACGTTCTCCCTGCAGTGGGGGTGTTTCGGGTGGCCCTGCAAATGCTTGCGCAATTGTCATCCATTGATTCGCGTTTTCACCTTTAATTCTCAGTGATTTTACATCAGCAATGTTTCTTCTTTGCGTAACGACCAGACAAAAATCCTCAGCATCGCCAACAACAGATTCTTTTGCATCATCAGGCCCCCATTCCCATATTTCACCAGAAGGGCTATTGAGCGCGACATACACTGGATTCTCAGGCACAGGCATTTTTCGATTATTAAAGCTCCACTGAAATGTTGTCACACCAATATGTGCAATATGTCGCAATCGTTTGGTTGCTTTTCGTTCTTTTTTTAGTGCATCAACAATATCCTGTCCATGGGCCCATGTTTCCATCAAACGAGCAGTGGCAGAAGATCTGGCACTCATTGTGGGACCATACCAGGGCAGACGATCCTTTGGAGATAATGCGCTGTATGCATCAATGAGCAATTTTCGATTAATGCGCCACCAGACCAGTAATTCCTTTGAAGACATATTGCCGCCCACTGAATTAACCTTTTTGTGCATCTGTGTATAATCGACAAAGCCTTCAAGCATTTGTTCCATGTCTTTTTGAAAGGCTTTTGAATCTGTCGCAGAATAATATGCTGCACGATCAAAGTAAGCGATATGGCTGATTTCATCTTTAATTGACCACTTAAAAAATGGGGTTTGGGTTTGCCAAGAATTATCATTCAATTCTTGTACGATAGTATCTAAAGCATCATATTCAGCTTTAAGATCCTGACATATCTGTTTCATTTTATTTGATCCTTTCAAAGATATTCAAGTAAGCTCTAAAGGGGCGTATGGACAAGTTGGGGGAACATGTTCATGTATATGTATATGTATATGTATCGGAAAAACAAAATCCTGCTTTATATTGGTTCAAGTTCAATTCCGCTTGCTAACGCGCGCGGCTCTGAAAATTTCGGCAGTTTTTAATCTGAGCCGCGCGCGTTAGCAAGCGGGACTGTACTTGAAGGAAATATCAAACAGGCTTTCCGAAGACACACAAAAGTTAGGCTAATCTAAAATTTCCCGAAGGGCACTATGTTCTCCCAACTTGTACATACGCCCACTCTAAAGTTATGGTAAAATAATGTTTTCGGGCATCTCAATAATTTTAGCTCTGAGATATTCCCCCAATGTCTTGGCCTGAGGGTCACTTCGAAAAGAGGCCGCAACACCTTCACCCAGTAATCCACGAATATAAAAATTAACAGCCAATAAATTGGGCAATTCATATCGGTTAATCGGAAATTGCTGACAGTCTGGAAGTAATTCTTTCAGCTTTTCAATCGTCAGAAAGTCTTTAAGATAAGCATATGCTTCAGGCGTTTTTGCCCAAATACCCAGATTGGCATTGCCCCCCTTATCACCAGAACGTGTTGCAAAGGCTCGACCAAGAGGCGCTTTTATTCGTTTACCCTCTGGAACACCAGGTATATCAGGAACGTTAACATGTATAGGGTCAACTGGATCTGATTCAATGAATGCTGGTATTGTGATACTTTCTTCCCCAATATGAACTGTTTGTGTGATTTGTCTGGCAGAAATCAGAGATGGCCAATGAACAACAGCCGGTGAACCATTTGATGGCGGTGCAGTCAGTGTAAATCCAGGGATATTGGCCAGTGCCATTTCTACAATTTTACTTGAAAATATTTTTCCTGCTTTTTTGGCATCTTGATCCATAACAGAAATCCGAAGCAATGCGAAAGATTCTTCATTGGACGCTGGATTTTCCTTATCCGAACGAATCAGTTGCACATCAATAATCTCGGGTGGGTCTGATAAACTTTCAAGTAATGTATCTTGAACAATTTGAGCTTTTTTATCAATATCAAGTCCTGTGAGAATAATAGTCATGCTGTTTTTGTGGCCACCCAGATTATTCATACAGACTTTCGTTGTTTCAGGCGGTGGTTCGCCCTTTATACCTGTTACCCGAACGCGATTAATGGCTTCTTGTTTTAAGTACAATGTATCAACACGAACAGATACATCAGGGGTCAGGTACTTGGGCGAACTGATTTCGTAAAGAAGTTGCGCAGTAACAGTACCCACAGAAACCAAACCACCTGTATCAGGATGTTTTGTGATTACAAAAGTGCCATCATGATAAATTTCTGCAATGGGGAAACCAACATTAATATATGATGGTACTTCATTCAAAAATGAATAATTACCTCCAGTGGCTTGTGCACCACATTCAATTATATGACCAGCTGCATATGCACCTGCCAGTTTATCCCAATCGTTTTGACACCATTCAAAATGCCAGGCCGCCGGCCCAGAAACCAATGCAGCATCTGCCACACGACCACATACGACAATATCTGCCCCATGTTTTAGGGCTTCTGAAATGCCCCATCCACCCAAGTACGCATTGGCAGATATGGGTATTGCATTCGCATCAGCCAGAGAGATATGCTTATCCAAATGTATGAAAGGTTCACCCGCAGCCTGTAATGACTGAATTCTTGGCATAAGATCATCACCTTCAATAAACGCAATCTTTGGTGATAATTCCAGTTCATTTGCAATCTCTTTCAAGGCAGAGGCCATGCCTGATGGATTTAGACCACCTGCATTTGTGACAACTTTGATATCCTTTTCTAAACATTCTGCCATTATTTCCTTCATTTGCTTAAGGAATGTTGGTACAAAACCAGCATTGGGGTCTTTGAGCTTTTTTTGAAACAATATGGCCATTGTTAATTCTGCCAAATAATCACCAGTAAGCACATCAATGGGACCACCTTGAACCATTTCTTTGGCTGCTGACAGACGATCACCAAAGAAACCGCTGCAATTGGCAATAATCAGTTTCTCTTTTTTTTGAGACATAGGTTCTCCTTTCTTAGTCTGCTTCAATATCCATTAAAATTTGTTTGGCCGCCACTTTGTCACCTTCAGCCACATGAATTTTCTTTACAACACCATCATATGGCGCAGTTAAAGTGGTTTCCATTTTCATGGCTGAAACAATGATAACAGATTCTGATTTTTTTACATGATCCCCTTCATTGACTAAAATCCGCATCACAATGGAAGGCATTGGCGGTGTTACATCTGATGGCGCTGTATCGGTGTCAGATCGTTTTATCGATTGCTGTTCAATGAGATCCATATCTTCAATATGATAGATGCAGCCATTTATTTGAATTGCTTTTTTTTGATCATTTCCAAGAACAAATACATTGTAATGCTTACCATCAATAATAAGAAACAATTCATGGGGTGAAATGCGGTGCGCAGAAATATTCATCTGTCGATTATCAATAGTTACTGTCCATTGATTTTCATCAGACACATTACACTGTATGGGAAAAATTGTATCCAGGCTTTTCAGTTGATAATCCATAATGACTCCTTTTTTTTATAATCTAAAATTCCCTAGATTCTGCCAAAGGGAGGGTGTGTCCGAAGGTGTTTTATCATTTATCCACTCTTTTTTTCCAGCAAGCAGACTATCTGCAAGAAATGCAGCACAGGCAATTTGTTTTTCAGATAGGTCTGGCGTCCAATCTCTAAAATGAACATCAATAAAATGGGTATAGGTATCACCATTTTGAAAAGACTTTGATGACAAAACATCAATCATAAAACCAATGGCTGTTTTTACACCAAGGATTGCATAACGTTGAAGCGCTTGAATCATACGTTGAATTGCGAGTTCTCTTGTTTCAGCAAATACAATGAGTTTGGACAGAATCGGATCATACTCCACCGGGACATCAAAATTTGTGTACACACCACAATCATTGCGAATTCCGGGTCCGGTTGGTTCTTTTAAAAATTCAATTCTTCCTGGTGAAGGAAAGAAATTATTTTCAGGATCTTCAGCATAAATGCGGCATTCAATTGCATGACCGCGACCCACAACATCTTTTTGGGAAATAGATAAAGGTTTTCCAGCAGCAATTTCTATTTGATGCCTGACCAGGTCGATATTTGTGATCATTTCTGTCACAGGATGCTCAACCTGTAATCGGGTGTTAACTTCTAAAAAATAGAATTTTCCTGAATTATCCAACAAAAACTCAACAGTACCCGCATTGACATAATCCGATGCCTTGGCTGCTGCAATGGCTGCCTGACCCATTTTGTCTCGCAGATCTTCAGACAGGGCAGTGGAGGGTGTTTCTTCAATGATTTTTTGATGACGTCGTTGAACAGAACATTCACGCTCCAATAAATGAATGGCATTCCCCTGGGAATCACATAGAATTTGAATTTCAACATGACGTGCATTATCAAGATACTTTTCCATATAAATTGTACTGTCACCAAATGCTGTTTTGGCTTCACTGGCCGCTGTTTCACAGCTTTCTTTCAAATTTTCTTGAGCATATACAACACGCATTCCCTTGCCACCACCACCTGATGCCGCTTTGATTAACACAGGATATCCCATTGATTCAGCTGCTTGCGCCCATGCATCCTGATTGTCAGAATTTATTGTTGTACCGGGTGTAACAGGTACACCACTTTTTGCCATGATATTTCTTGCAATAATTTTATCCCCAAGATTTTTAATGACTTTTGCTGGAGGTCCAATAAAAGTGATATTGTTTTCTTGACAGGCTTCAGCAAACAGCGCATTTTCTGCCAGAAATCCATAACCAGGATGAATGGCTGTTGCACCTGTATCTTTGGCTGCTGCAATAATTTTTTCAATATTAAGATAGCTTTCCGAAGGTTCAGCCGCCCCTAAATGGACAGCCTCATCAGCATTCATGACATGCAGCGCATCGGCATCAACATCGGAGTAAACAGCCACTGTGGTAAGTCCCATTTCACGACATGTTTTCATGATTCGAACGGCTATTTCTCCCCTATTTGCAATGAGTATTTTCTGAAACATCGCTTATTCTCCCCATTATGCTTACATTCTAAAAATTCCATAACCAAAGACATCATCTCTGATTGGTGCATTCAAACTTGCAGAAATTGCCAAGCCTAAAACATCTCTGGTTTTAGCAGGATCAAGAATGCCATCATCCCACAAATTGGATGAACTGTAATAGGCATTTCCTTCTTTTATGGATGCTTGTATTACCGGGTCTTTTAAAAATGCAATTTCCTCATCATTGAGGGGGGGTTGTCCAGTTCGTATACGCTGATCATTTTGAATGGTCACCAGAACATCGGCAGCCTGCTGCCCCCCCATGACGCCAATTTGAGAATTGGGCCACATCCATAAAAATCGCGGCGAGTAAGCACGACCACACATGGCATAATTTCCTGCACCAAAAGATGCACCGACAATCACTGTAAATTTAGGAACTGTACATGTCGCTACTGCATTAACCATTTTATGGCCATTTTTCGTAATCCCCCCCTGTTCATATGCCTGACCAATGATAAAACCGGTAATATTTTGAAGGAATATCAGGGGAATCTTTCTGGAATCACAGATCTGAATGAATTGCGTGCCTTTTAATGCGCTTTCTGAAAACAATATACCATTATTTCCCAAAATTCCCACCGGATAACCATGAATGTGGGCAAAGCCGCAAATTAATGTGGGGCCATACATGGATTTAAATTCTAAAAATTCACTGCCATCAACTAAGCGCGCAATAACTTCACGAATATCATATGGCTTGGCAATATCTTTTGGAATAATGCCATAGATTTCTTTTGGTGAATAGAGGGGAGGTCGAGATTCTCTCATGGTTAGTTTAGCTTTGTCTGTTTTGGGAAGATGGTCTACAATTTCACGAATAATTGCAATAGCTTGAGCATCATCATCCGCAAAATAATCAGAAACCCCTGATTGACTGCAATGCAAGTCTGCTCCGCCCAGTTCATCAGCAGAAACTTCTTCACCAGTTGCGGCTTTTACCAGCGGTGGTCCGCCAAGAAATATGGCGCCATGACCTTTCACATGGATAACTTCATCACTCATTGCGGGTACATATGCACCGCCGGCAGTACATAAACCCATGACTGCTGTGATTTGGGGGATTCTCATTTTGGACATCATTGCCTGATTGTAAAAAGTCCGGCCACCATCATCAATATCTGGAAATATTTCCGATTGCAATGGTAGGAACGCCCCTGCAGAATCAACCAGATTAATCATTGGAAGATGATTTTCCATGGCAATTGTCTGACAACGTAGCATTTTTTTCACAGACAATGGATAGCTTGCCCCACCTTTTATAGTTGCGTCATTAGCACTGACAAAGACCTCTCTTCCCTTTACCAGACCAATACCTGCAACGGCTCCAGCTTTATGCACTTTTCCATCATATTGATCTTTTGCTGCCAGGGGAGCAATTTCAAGAAAAGGCGTGTTACGATCTAAAAGCAGCTCAAGTTTCTTTTGAACAGGAAGTTTACCGGTTTCTTTTAAACGCTTGCGCGCTTTTTCTGATCGTTCATTGGCTGCTTTATCCATTTCATTTTTCAATTCTTGCACAAGGGCTGAATTAGTTGCATAATTATTCTGATAGGTTTCGGATTGTGTATCAATCCGTGTTTCAATGATGCTCATAGTTATTCTCCTATGGGCGTATGTACAAGTTAGCAGAAAATATTTGACTCGAACAAAAAACGTAATCCAACCAATGTCCGAAATGAATGTTAGGCGAACATAAGTTCCCCCCTACATTGTTTTTGGACATTGGTTGGATTCCGGTTATTGTGAGATTTATAGAATTGAATGAATTCTCCTAACCTATATATACGCCCTTCTCCTGTTGTTGATTGTTTCGTTATCATTATCATAAAAAGCAGCATGTTTCATGCCATATTGATAAATGACGATATTTGCGAACATAGGTCCAACTCATTCTCGTTTTCCAAAAATTGCGGTTCCAACCCGCACAAATGTTGCGCCTTCCTGAATAGCAACCAGAAAATCACCTGTCATCCCCATTGATAAGTGATTAAGAGGATGATTCAGATTACCAGAATATTCTGTCTTTATTTGATTCAACAATTGGGATAGGTTTTTAAAATATGGGCGTGAGTTTTCAGGGGCCTGCGCATAAGGCGGCATAACCATCAGTCCGCAAATTGCAATATGCTCTAAATTCATACCGCTGTGTATCATTGAGATTAATTTTTCAGGTGAAATGCCAGATTTCTGAATTTCTCCTGTAGATACCTGAATTAATATTTTTTGACATTTCCCCTGTTTTTGGGCACATCGATTGATCTCTTCCATCAAAGCAAGGCGATCAACCGAGTGAATCCAATCAAAATAACGCACAGCATATTTGGCTTTATTGCGTTGCAGATGGCCAATAAAATGCCATGATGGTTCTGGAATGTTCTGTTCCTGAACTATTTTTCGAATTTCCTCAATTTTTTCTCTTGCTTCTTGAATATAGTTTTCACCAAAATGATGCGCGCCAGCCTGAATGGCATCCCAAATTTTTTGGACAGTTTGTTTTTTGCTTACTGCAACCAGTTGGATGTCTTCAGGATTGCGAAGGCATTTTTTTGCCTCAGCGGTAATGATGGTGTTCATACGTTTAATATTGTCTTTAATACTCATTGGCTTTTCGATTTATTATTTTTTGATTGATTAATATTTCCATTACTTCGCATACAGGTAATCCAACAACATTGGTGTAAGAACCCTCAATTGATTTTACAATGAATGCGCCTATTCCTTGTATGGCATAGGCGCCTGCCTTGTCATAAGGTTCATCAGTTTGAAGATACCATTCAATTTCATCAGAACTTAATGGCTTAAAACGAACGTTGGTTTTCACAATATCAGAAAACATCTTGTCTTGTTTTAGACAACAAATTGAATAGCCAGTATAAACCACATGGACTTTTCCACTAAGGGCTTGAAGCATTTCACGCGCATGTTCTTTGGAATCTGGTTTGCCTAAGATGGTATTATTGATCACAACAATGGTATCAGCAGCAATAATCCAATGATTTGTAAACTGCCTGCTTACCTGATCCGCCTTGGCTTTTGCTGATGCTGAGACAGCATCAGCAGGGGGATATTTTAAGTAAGGGGTTTCATTTATGTGGGCGGGTACAATATCAAATATCACCCCCGCTTGTTCAAGCAGTTGCTTTCGGCGGGGGGATTGTGATGCTAAAATAATGGAACTCATGGTAAATATTTTTTGGGAATCCAATAAATAGTTGTGCCGCCCAATGGATGTGAGTAACTCATATTACTGTCTGAAAAATGCTTTCCCAAAATTGAACCTGGCACAATATAAGGGATATCATTGCCTGATGCACAATTTCCTGGTTGCTTTCGCACTTCAAATACAGGCCGCTTGTTATCTGCAATATAATATAAATAGTTATTAACATTGCCAATCCAGGCAAATAATCGTTCAACTTCACAGTCTGGTACTTTATCCCGACTCTCCAATTCTTGAATGGAATACCGGAACAATGGACTGTCCTGACGAACAGGCAAATATGAAATGCGGCTAACATATTCTATAAGTGTTTCACCTGTTTCAGGGGGGGGAGGACTTGGAACCAATCTTTGAAGTGTCGTTACCAAACCATATACCAATTCAGTTCGAACAAATTTTCCATGTTGGTATTCACTGGACTCTAGAATTCCTTCCATGATTGTACGATATTTTTTTAAATCTCCAGCAGTACACCATATATCAACCACAATATCATTGGAAATCGGAATATAACCTTCCAAAATGGTATCCATAATTCTGCTGGAACACTGATCTCCCAAATACTTACATCCTGCATTTGCAATAAGATCCCAAAACAGTCCTGGCAAATTATTGAAATCATTGTAGTTTTGCCATCTTTCGATGGTTTCTGCCAATGAAGCGCCGCCCCTTAAATCGAGAATAACTTCATTTACAGCAGATACAGCTTTTGGATTGATAAATGCAGAAATACCTTCAATTACTTTTTTGCCAATATTGGTATCATCAGATTGAAGGCAATAACGATCAATTTGCATTTTTGGGGTTTGAGTTTTTAGACCAGCAAGAATAGATTTTGCCTGCTTTTTAAATAAAGCATAAGCAGAGCGGCTGTTTGATTTGGATAATTTAATTGTTTTATCAGATTTATAAGGCGTTTGAATAAAATAGGTAATTACTGGCATTACCCCATTGTCCTGATCGCCTTGCAAACTTGAAATCAGAGATGTTCTTGAAATGGGCTTTCTGCCATATAATTTTTTTTGATTTGATGCACTGTAGCCATGATCACCAATCACAAACAAGATTTTCAGCCGATCCGGACAATTTGTCAATTCCAAGTCAATAAACTTTTGAATGCCGCCAAATGAGTTTTCCTCAAAATCTTTATCCCCTTTCATTTCATAATTGAGCATGGCCTGAATAATCATATCCATTTCATTCATGAATTTTTTATGGTTTTCCTCAATGGCAGCTTTATCCAAGGCACAATTTTTGGGGAAAGAATGCCAATAGCCGAGCTCAGTTTCCTCAGCATAACGATCTCTATAAATACCAAAACCAAGTCGGGATGATATGACACCCAGTTCTGGATTCTTGCTGATCCGGTTTTTTAGTTCTTTTACAACATTTTTAATTGATGCCAGATAAGGTTCAATACTGCGTGTACCATCAATTAGAAAAAATATATCAACATTTTTAATATTCAATATATTTTCAATGGCTTGTTCAGTTGCCTGACGACGTTTATCGGAAATGACAATGCGTCCATATTTATCCGATTGACTGACCCCTACTCCAGCCAGTGGCATCACCACTTTAAACAGATTTTTCTGACGCCCAAGAATGGGAATACGTAAAGCATATTTATACCAGCGATCTCCACCTAAAATAGGGCGGCCATTGTGACGTTTCATGGCCTCTTCTTCACTTAGATAAGCATATACAACTCTTTCCTGACCGGCCTTTGGACTGTCTTTTGGAAAAACCAGATTTTCCTTAGGTCGAAGGCCATAGGCGGTATCCCAGATGAAACCATCCTTGGCATCCACCCAGCCCACAAGTCGATTTTCAGGACGTAATTTATAAGCATCGGCCAACAAATAACGACCATTGCTATTATCAAAAATAAAATAGCCATCAAAACGCGCCAATTCACGACATCCGCCAGATCCACAGGTATCATTATCAGGTCTGGAATAGGCTCGAACAGTAGCCGGCTTGTCAGAACGTATGCGCGTTGCTGTTTTAATATAAAATTTCTTGTCCAATCCTGATTTTGATTTTAAAGGTTTTAGCGCACACAACAAGGACTTTCGTTCTACCCATCCATAAGGTTCCATATCTTGATGTCTTTGAACCTGAAGTCTATTGCCATCAGCTTTGACAATATTAAAATTATCATTGAATTTCAACTTTTCCTTTGGACTGTTTGCTGTGGATGTCTCATACAAAGGAACATCATCAGATAAAACCTTTACTGTCCATGTAAAATTAACATCCCCACTTTCAGGCAAATTAAAGCGTTTACAATTACAGCTTCCATCGCCAGCCACTGCCAAAGAAACTGTCAACAAAAAAAACGACACCATGTAACACATAATACATTTCATTTTTGTTTTCATGAGTAATCCTTCTCGCTTAGTAGTCAATAAAATAGCCATTAGTTGTCATGCAAAATATGCGTGAGCATTGATATTCTCAGGGAATCTGTCTTATAGCATACCGCATGAACTTTTTTCCAGGCCTGACATCTGCCATTTGTAACAACATTAAGCAGAATACCATTATTATTCCAGTGAAGTGGAATTTTTGCGTAATTCGGATTGAGCCGCATGCGCGGAATATCTGGCACATTGCTAAAATCCGTAATATAAATCACTTTTTGAATTCTATCTTTAAAATAATCGTGAACTGCGTATAAAGATTTCATCGGTTGCACAATCTGTTGATCCATTGTAATACAACTTTTTATCTGTTGTGTCAGTTGTGGATAGGGATTGGTCAAACGATAAGAACGTTGCATGTGAACAATATCTTCAGCCTGAACAACAAAATCCAACTGATTATCTTCATTTAGGGCAACCAGAGACACCGGCAAACGAGATGTATAACAATTGATCATAGTATGAATAAGTGTATACCATATTTTCCATCCCCCCATACCAAATGCCAATTTATCAGAATTGGCAACAACAATGATGATTCGTTTTTCACCAAAAAGATTGGGCTTTAATCGGAATCGAACCGAATAATTGATAAATTGTCCAGGTGAACATAAAGACCGATCAATTTTTCCTTGAACAACTTTTGCCCATAAAGAATCTGGAGAATACTGTTTATCTGAAATTGTCAACCTTGCGCTTCTGGAATACACTTGATATTTTATTGGTTCCCCTTCTTTTTCGATACAGCTTTTTCGAGATTTGAAAATACGAACTTCATAATTGAAATTAAAAGGGACATCCTTATCATCAAAAAGAAGCGGGTATTCAGCGCCATAGGCCAGACCCATATCAATACACACAACCAGAATAAAAATATAAATTCGCACATTTGCAATCATTGGGTAACACCCTGCTATTATTCAATTTTTTCAGGACCAAGTATTAATTGAGTTTTCAATGGTGCCGGCATGACAATTTCAGTTGATTTTATCAGCGCCGGACGTATTGCACGTACAGGAATATCAAGTATTTGTGTTATTTTGCTTTTATCCTTAAAAAAATAACCGGCTGTAACAGCAACATGCCTGACATCTTTTTCGCGATTCATCACAATTGTCTTTTTTTCATTGGGTGCTATGGTTACACGATGAATTCGTGCAACACTTGGATGAAAGGATCGGCATTCCAATAAACGATTCAGCCCTTTTGGGTATGATGCCAATTTATTAAAAAAATCAGGTCGAAAAAGCTGATAAAAACAAATAGGCACTGCATGTGGAATCCCCTCATAAACATTTACATTCGAGTCCGCGATAATTTCAATTTGAATCGCATTTTCTGCCTGGGGCCAATGTTCCGGTTTTTTTGTTGGAATGTTTGTACAGGCTTGCATAAATGTTGCAAGCATCACTATCATCATAAACAATTGGTTAACTGGCAATACTTTCATAGTTTTTCATTTTCAATATATTCGTTAGGATAGGTTTATAATAAATAAATATTTATATACCATATTAAAGACAATGTTGCAAATATTCTAAAAATATTTTAAATAGTTTTCATATGAAAAAATTTGCGTGATTGTTTTGTTTCTTGACAAAACTGTTAAGCCTCAATATAAAGCTAAATAAATTATGAAATTTTATTTATCTATAAACTCCATAAAATAATAAACGATATGAATCGAGAACATAGCTTAAAAAGCGAGTCTGCAAGTGATGCTGTTCTAATTGAATTAAGGCGCATTATCCAATCAATAGACCTGCATTCCCGAGCATTGGTAAAAAAATTTGGGTTAACCGGTCCCCAACTAACTGTATTGAAAACATTGGATGGGGAAGGTGAAGTGTCTGTTGGGGAACTATCAAAAATTGTAAGCCTCAGACAGGCAACTGTAACAGGCATATTGGAGAGACTTGAAAAAAGATCTTTGGTAAGCCGCCGCCGAAGTGATAAAGATCGGCGGCGTGTTTTGGTTTTAACCACTGAAAAGGCAGATCGGTTATTAAAAAAGGCTCCATCCTTACTTCAAGATTCATTTGTCGAACAATTCAATAATCTTGAGGACTGGGAACAATCCATGATAAAAAGTGCTTTGCAACGTATTGTGACCATGATGGACGCGAAAAAAATTCATGCAGAGCCCATTTTAACGACCGGTCCTATTGATGAACAAGAAAAATGAATAAAAATTTATTTAATAATATCAGGAGGTAATAATGAATTTCAAATTTCGAACATGGATAATTTGCATTCTTATCGGAATCGCATTTCAAGCATCTGGTTTTTGTAATGAATTAAGATTGGGTTATACCAGCGATTCAACATCAATTGTAACAACTAATTTGGTTAAAGCTGTTCTGGTTGAAAAACTGGGTGTTACTGTGAAAATGACCGAATATCCAATGGATCAACTGTGGGGTGAAGTTGCAGCTGGAAAGATTGATGCAATGGTATCTGCATGGCTTCCTCAATCACATGCTTCCTTGCTGAAAAAATATAAGGGGCAGGTTGAAATTTTGAAACCTGTTACCCTTGGCGTTCAAATTGGACTGGTCACTCCCACCTATGTGACAATTAATCGTTTGGATCAATTCAATACAAAGGTTTCGCGTTTTAAAAAAAAGATATATTGTATTAAAGGGCATACTGGCAGTATTGAAATGACAAAACGTGCGATTGCCGCTTACAGCCTAAAAAATGTTAAATGTGTGGAATTGACTGAGCAAAAAATGATAAAAAAGATTGAAGATTCTGCAGACAAAATGGAGTGGATTGCTTTGGGAGCCTGGACACCACATATTATTTTTTCACAATATAAATTGAAATTTCTCAACGATACAAAAGATGTCTTTAGCACAGATGAACAAATTGTTGCTGTTTCCAAGACGAATTTACAAAAAGATGCACGTGATGCCTATGCATTTTTGAAAAAATTTTATTGTTCGCCCAAGGAAATACAGGAAATTATGAATACCATAATTAAACTCAACAAATCTCCTTATGGTGCTGCCAAATACTATATCGCAAAAAATCCTGATCAAATCAAAAAATGGATTCAAAATGTGGAAAAAGGGCATCAAAAAAGACGCTTTCATCTCAAATAACTCATTGGAAAGGTAATTAAGAACCATGACGTCAATAAAAATTATGATCAACGGATTACCTGGAAGCATGGCCAAAGCTATTGCTGAACAAGCAATGCTTTCTGATGATTTTGAAATTATTCCTTATTCTTTTACAGGACCTGAAATTGATGCACATGAAATAACAATAAACAATCAGATACTTTCACTCATATCACCAACTGATAGAAATACATTTTGGGTCAACAATAAAAACAAACTGACCGATGCCATTGCAGTTGATTATACGCATCCATCAGCGGTGAATGATAATTGTGAGTGGTATTGTCAGCATGATTTAAACTTTGTTCTTGGAACAACTGGTGGGGACCGCAAAAAAATTGCTGAAACCACACAAAATTCAAATATCCGCGCAGTGATTGCACCGAATATGGGAAAACAAATTGTCGGCTTTCAGGCCATGATGGCGTATGCCGCCAAAGAATTTCCCGGTTTATTTGATGGATATTCCATGGAAATTACAGAAAGTCATCAGCGTGGTAAAGCAGATGTTAGCGGTACGGCACGTTCATTAATTCCAACTTTTCAATCATTGGGTGTTGATGTCCATGAAAAAGATATTTTCATGGAACGTAACCCTGAAATTCAGCATAAACAATTGGGTGTTCCACAATCCTTTATAAATGGACATGCCTGGCACACTTATTCACTTGTTTCAGACGACCAAACTGTTTCCTTCCAGTTTACACATAATGTGAATGGACGATCCATTTACGTGCATGGTACCCTTGATGCTGTTAAATTTTTGCACAAAAAAATTCTTCAAAAAAGTAGCAAAAAAGTCTATTCCATGATTGATGTATTGAAAGGTGTTTAGTTTAATGCTGTCACGTGTGAAGCCCGAATTGTCAAAATTTAAGGATAGTAATGATATCCAAAGAGTTAATTTCGTTATTTTTTGAAGCTGCATTTATTCGTCGGTGGAACGATCATGTCAGCCCAGTCATTCTGACTGAGTTAGATAAACAAGCGCATAAGGTATTAATTGCTTATGTCTTGGCTAAATTCGAACAAACCAAACGACAGCAGCCCATTCAATGGTTGGACTTAATCGAAGGGGCCATGTTTGAGTTTTTACATCGTGTGACATTAACAGATATAAAGCCTCAGGTATTTCACAGGATGATGCGACAAAAAGGGTCTCAACTCAATGCATGGGTCATTGAAAAGCTCACCCCTTTTATGGCCAATGACCATAAAGACCTGTTTGAACGTTTCAAAAACTATTTCACACAATCATCCAATGCCACTGAAAAAAAAATACTCCATGCGTCTCACTATCTTGCCACACAATGGGAGTTTAAATTGTTGTATCCTTACAATCAGTTTAAATATACCATTGAAAAAACACGTGAGGAAATTGAGGATCAAATAGAAGATCACATGGATTTGTTGGGTGTTCAAAAAATTTTACTGGGAAAAAAAACAGCGCGATTAATTGGTTTCTGCGGAGAGCTTCGATTTCAAAAACGATGGAACATGTCACCCCAACTACCTGAAACTTCTGTCTTAGGGCATATGTTAATTGTTGCCATGCTTGCCTATCTGTGTGCTATGGAAAATAATGCAGAGAGCAAACGAAAAATTGATATATACTATGGTGGATTCTTTCATGATCTTCCTGAAGTTTTGACGCGTGATATTATTTCGCCAGTTAAAACTTCTGTTGAAGGTTTAAAAGATATTATTTCAGATATGGAAAACACGATGCTTGAAGATCAAATCATGCCGCTTATAACACCAGACTGGCAGAAAGAAATACTTTATTATATTCACCTCAAAGATTCCCTCAAGGATAATACAAATGAAAAACCAATGGATGCATATATCATTGAAGCATGCGATCATTTTGCAGCTTATATTGAAGCTGTGGTATCATACAAACACGGCATTACATCACGTCATCTTGAAGATGCCCGCAAAAACCTCTATCATAAATACAAAAAGAAGGTAATTGGTAATATTCAGGTAGGAAAAATGTTTGAATACTTTTCATAAGGATTTCAAATTATGACTGTACCATCAAACCCATGCTTCGAATATGCTGTCTGGTTAACAAAGAAAGTGATGGAAAATAAAATTCCCCTAAACACAATACTTGAACACTATTATCCGCAGTACTATCTTAAAATGCAAGAAACGCTGGATCAATTTAATCTACAAGCCACAACACCAATCACCTGTAAAATTTATTGCGATGCCTGTTGTCATTATCAGGTGGCAAGTGTGCCAATGGAAGCCAGGTTTATTCAATATTACTCCAAAAAAATACTGCCGAAAAAACAATATAAAATGATTACGCAAAAAATGAAACAAGTGCGTACCAGAGAACGTGAAATTGAAACACGATTTTCAAATGATATCATTCGTCAGGCACGCGTGTATCGTCGATTTAAAATACCCTGCCCATTTTTAAGTGATGACAGGCAGTGTTTGATATATCACTATCGCCCAATGATTTGTCGCTATCATAATGTAACCAGTCCGCCAGATTTATGCCATTCAAACAAGACAATTGAACATGTTCACCCCTGGAAACATCCGCATTTGATGGTATCTGATGTACAATTTCAGAAATTCATGTCACATTTGTATTTGAATACAGACAAACAGGGATCGTTATCAAAATTATTATTAGAGAATGGCTTTTAAGAAAAGTTCGAATTGATGCAAATGCAAGTTTTATTTTTTGAGATCCCTCAGCCTTTATTTTACACTCTTTGCCAACCATGAACAAAATATTTTCAAAAAAACCTTTACAAAAGATATTGTTTTTGATAGCTACATCAATTTTTTAAGCCGCAATGCGTCAAAATATAAAATGAAGGACGAAATACAAGAGAATGTGTTGTCGTTCTGATAACATACCATAAATATTGCGGCCTTGAAGGAGATAAAATGGGGTTTAGCTCAAATCATACAGAGGGAAAGGGAACGTTTCCTCATGGCGTTCATCCTCCGGAACGAAAACATTTTTCAGAAGATATAGCAATTGAGGTGATGCCTCCACCAGAAATGCTTATTTTACCACTGCTTCAAAATATTGGTGCGCCCAGTAAATCAGTTGTCAAGCCAAAGCAAGCTGTTGCATTCAATGATTTACTGGCCGAGGCCGGTGGTTTTGTATCATCGAACTTGCACGCACCAATATCTGGAAAAGTTCAAAAAAATGTCAGTGTGACGCTTCCAAATGGACGTCATGTGCCGGCACTGAGTATTAAGTCAGATGGTGATCAGTTATCTGGCCAGTCGCTTTTTGATGAAATATTTGGTGGTGAATGGCCAAAAAAGGATTTGGATAAATATGATTCCAAAACCATTACTGATGCTGTCCATAAAGCTGGAATTGTCGGCTTGGGTGGGGCAGCATTTCCCACACATGTAAAACTGATTCCCAATCCTAAAAAACCTGTGGATACATTAATTATTAATGGCTGTGAATGTGAACCATATCTGACACCCGATTACCGGCTAATGATTGAAGCACCTGAGGCTATTGTTTCTGGTGCCCTCCTTGCTGCAAAAGCAGCTGGTGCGAAAAGCATTTACATTGGGATTGAAAAAAACAAACCCAAGGCCATTTCTGTCCTAAAAAAAGCGGCTCAGGGTACTGGAATAAATATTGCGGTTCTAAAAACAAAATACCCGCAAGGCAGTGAAAAGCAATTAATACTTGCCATTACAAATCGAAAAGTGCCTGTAGGGTCATTGCCGCTTGATGTTGGTGTTGTTGTGAGTAATGTGGGTTCAACAGCATGTATTGCACGAGCTGTTTTTCGAAACAAACCCTTGACCCATCGCGTTATCAGCGTTACTGGCGCAGGAATTGAAACGCCCAAAAATGTTTTGGCACCCATTGGTGTCAGCTATGGTGCGCTCATTGATTTTTGCGGAGGCTTAAAAACGAACGCTGCACGAATCATTTCTGGTGGACCAATGATGGGGTTTGCTTTTGCAGATCTGTCAGCTCCGGTGACAAAAGGTACCAGTGGTGTTACTGTTCTAACCCATGAGGATATTCAAAAAGAAACAGAAACAGCATGTGTTCGTTGTGGCCGATGTGTTGACGCCTGTCCCATGAATCTTGTGCCCACACGCCTGGCATTAGCATCGCGAAACAAGGATTTGGAACTGGCAGAACGTTACAACATTATGGCTTGCTTTGAATGTGGTTCCTGTGCCTATATCTGCCCTGCAAATTTGCCAATTGTTCAATTGGTTCGTATGGGCAAGGCACAACTCATGGCACAAAAGAAAAAATAACCCAATACTTGATTATCCTGATACATTTGTTGATGGAAATTCAAGCATATACGCAACGACTGTTAAGGGTTGATATCATTAATCATGGGCAAAAAATCCATTGTCGTTGCAAAGCATGTGAAATATTATGACAGATAAGAAACAAAATCAGACGATTGAAAATACAGCGGCGCCTGTGATTCATGTAGCGCCATCGCCACATTTGTCAGAATCAGGGTTGACAACACAGCAAATCATGTTGGATGTTTTGATTGCATTGGCGCCTCTGGTTCTGACATCAGTAATTATTTTTAAGTTGTATGCAATCAAGCAACTGGCTATTTGTCTGGTCTGTTGTCTGGGGGCGGAAACAGTTTTTGTCAGGATACGTAATAAAACTGTTACATTGGATGATTATTCTGCCGCAATCACCGCAGTGATTCTGGCGCTTTCTCTTCCTGCCACTGCCCCCTGGTATGTTGCTGCCATTGCTTCTGTTGTTGCCATTGGCATTGGTAAAGTCATATTTGGTGGCCTGGGAATGAATATTTTCAATCCTGCAATGGTTGGTCGAGCTTTTGTGATGATTGCTTTTGCTAGCCTAATGGGGGCCTCAGCCTTTGAATCATCCGGTTGTTCAGTGGATATATTAACACAAGCCACGCCCATGGATGCTTTTAAACAAGGGGGCGTTGTGGCATCGCTGTCACAGTTGTTTTGGGGTATGACAAATGGGTCATTGGGCGAAACCAGTGCTTTTGCTTGCATTATTGGTGGGCTGTACCTGTGTATCCGACGAACAGCATCCTGGGAAATACCAGCAGGTGTTCTATTGTCAGTCTTGATATGGGGTGGTATTTCAGATTTGTTGACAAACAATCAATGGACTGTGATTCATCACATTTTTGGCGGCGCTTTATTATTTGGTGCGTTTTTTATTGCAACCGATCCGGTCACAAGCCCATTGACACCCAAAGGAAAGTTTATTTTTGGACTGGGCGTTGGCGCCTTTGTGATGTTGCTTCGTGTATTCAGTGGATATCCAGAGGGTGTCATGTTTGCAGTATTATTGATGAATGCATTGACGCCGTTGATAAATCGCTGGACTGTGCCACAACCTTTAGGTGGTTAAAACTATAAGTCAGATCAGTTAGACAAATAAAAACAACCAAATCTGACTAGAAATAGTTTGGAAATACAGGCATACAAATAAAAGACATATCAAAACACAAGGAATAAGATCAATAATCATGAAACCAATAGAACCAATGGAACCAATGAAAACCAGTACCCTTGATCGCATTCGTAATAACTATATTGTTCAAGCGTGGCTGGTATTAATTCTAGCAATATGTTTTGGTGGATCCCTTGCCAGCATACAACTGGCATTGGGTCCTTTAATTGAGGCCAATAAAATCAATGAAACCCTTCAAAAAGTACCGGAAATGATTTTAGGTGCAGAAAAATCCCAAAAGCTGTCTGAAAAGCAACAACTTGTTATTGAACCACAGACAATTGAAGTGTCAAAACACAACCGAAAAGTTTTTTACAATGTGTTTAAAGCCAATTATCCAAATGGAAGACCGGCTGGATGGGTGGCAAAGGCGATCGGACAGGGATATGCAGACAAGATAGAAATTCTTGTTGGGATGGATCATAAATTGAAAAAAATTACTGGCTTGTTTGTGTTGGATCAGAAAGAGACGCCTGGCTTGGGCAATAAAATCATAACAAATGAATGGCGAAAACAGTTTATTACCAAAAAAACAACGACGCCATTATCGGTTACCAAAGAAGGCGCAAAAGCAGCTCATGAAATTGATGCCATTACAGGGGCAACAATTTCATCACGCGCAGTTTGTTCAATTATCAACGCAACGATTAAAGATTTGCGCGATCCATTATTAAATCGTGCAAATTAAAACGAATCAATTAATTTGATTCATATAAAGAGAGGATAATTCAATATGGCAGATGCACCAACTCCATACGAAAGATTTATACAGGGTATTTTGCCTGAAAATCCGGTTTATCGACAATTGCTAGGCTTATGTCCAACATTGGCTGTTACAAATGGCTTACAGGCGGCCATGACAATGGCGGGTGCAGTGGCTTTTGTTTTGTTTTGCGCAAATATTATCACAAGCCTGATTCGAGATTTACTGAAACCGCATTTACGAATTGTAATTTTTACCCTGACCATTGCAACCTTTGTTACCATTGCTGACCGGTTTTTGGCAGCATATATGTATCAAATGAGCAAAACGTTGGGACCCTATATTCCATTGATTATTGTCAATTGTTTGATTATTTGTCGATGTGAAGTGTGTGCATCAAAGCAATCTGTTGTGCATGCAGGCATGGACGCAATGGGTCAATCCATTGGCTTTGCAATTGCATTGGGAAGTATCGCTGCAGTGAGAGAGATTTTGGGAACCGGCATGCTTTTTGGTATTAGAGTTTTACCAGCAGTCTGGCCGGATTGGGTTGTGATGGTGCTTCCACCCGGGGCTTTTTTGACTCTGGGATTGCTTTTGGGTGCTGTAAACTGGTATGGCATGCAAAAACAGGACGCATAACAAATTTTGTTAAGTTATTGAGCACAAAAGAGGTTACTTATGAGCTACATTGTCGACATTTTATTGATAGCTGTTGGCGCAGCATTGATCAATAATTTCGTTTTGTACTATTTTGTCGGGATATGTCCTTTTATCGGTGTATCTCGTAAAGTGGATATGGCCTTTGGAATGGGATGTGCTGTGACCTTTGTTATTTCTATTGCAGCATTCTTAAGCTGGACCATAACCACATATATTTTAAAACCAGGTGCCCCATTATCCAAATGGATGGCAGGATTATTTGTATCCCCGGAGATGGCCGCCAATATTGATTTAACCATACTGTGTTACATTGTTTATATTTTTGCCATATCTTCATCTGTTCAATTTGTAGAAATGTATGTGCGAAAATTTTTTCCGGTCTTGTATAAATCATTTGGTGTGTTTTTACCCCTGATCACCACAAACTGTGCAATTTTGTTTGCCTGTTTAACAATCATGAGCAATGTTGCTGGTGTTGACAATCCTGCAGATGCCTGGGATTTAGGTCGATCTTTAACACTGGCAGTATTTGGCGGTATTGGATTTACCATAGCCATTGTTATCATGGCAGGCATTCGTGAAGAGTTGGAATTATGTGACATCCCAAAACCACTTGAGGGAGCAGCCATAACATTTGTGGTGGCTGGTATACTGGCACTCGCTTTTATGGGATTTACTGGTGTTGATTCAGGGCTAAAAAAAGCATTAACGCCTAAAACATCCGAAACAGTTCAGGTTCAGGTAATCCATACAGATCGGAACCTGGCCAGTTCAGCAAACTATATTTTTTAAAAATTGGGGGGATCAATGACCTGGGTAACTATTAGTTTATCAGCCGGAACCCTGGTGGGTATGGCTGTTATCATGACATATATTTTGGGATGGGCGAACAAGGCTTTCCACGTTGAAGTTGATCCAAGAGTTGAGGCAATCAATGATGTGCTTCCTGGTGCCAACTGTGGAGGGTGTGGTTTTGTAGGTTGTGGAGAATATGCTGAGGCTGTAGCTTCAGGAGAAATTGAAGTTAATCTGTGTACTGTTGGTGGTGCTTCTTGTGCGGCTGATATTGCCAGTATCATGGGCGTTGAAGTGGAAGAGAGTCTTCCTTATCGACCGGTCGTTCATTGTGGCGCCCATTATGATGACCGCTTGCAACGAACAGAATATCGTGGCGAACAAAGATGTCAGACAGCAAATATTGTTGCTGGGGTTCAGGGATGTACTTATGGTTGTCTTGGCATTGGGGATTGCGTCACTGCCTGTAAATATGATGCCCTTCATGTTATTGATGGTTTGGCTACAGTAGATTATAATAAATGTATTGGTTGTGGTGCATGTGCAAAAGTTTGTCCCAGAAATATTATTTCCATGGTGCCATTCCGCTATGAACAGATGATCGCTGTGACTTGTTCCAATAAGGACTTTGGAAAAGCGGTCAAGGATGTCTGTACTGTTGGCTGTATTGGATGTAAGGCCTGTCAACGAAATAGTGATTTGTTTCAGGTTGAAAACAATCTATCTGTTGTCAATTATGAAGCCTATTCTGGACTTGATGATAGCGGAGTTGACAAATTGAAAAAGGCTATGGATAAATGTCCGCGCAAAGGAATTGTTTTTATGGGCAAACCTACAGAAAAAGATATTTTGTCTGTGATGCATGAAGATGTTCCAAAAATTGCCAAGCCAGACTTTCAAACAACAGTTGATGATACAGAATGGCGCGGTTAGCTACTATTCAGATTTTTTAATTTTGGAAAAACATGAAATTCATATTTTGTGTTTTTCCAATATCAACTTCATTTCAATTAACTGAATGTTGACCCACCATCTTGGTAATAACCGAAACCAATACATCTATTTCCGATAGTTTGATTTCGATTTTGTTAAGAGGACGAATAGAAGGTTGTTCCTTAATTAATTAAATTAAGTAAGCGCTCATAAATTTTAGTCCTGAGAAAGAGCGACACATAAAACAAACATGTTACGCCCTTTCAGAGCTAAGAAGTCACACTCCAAAGTATGTTTTAATTGAATACCATAACCCGAAAATTTATGGTCGATTACTTAAGAAATGAAATCATGAAATAATCATAACAATAAAAGGAGATCATATGTACGCATTAGCAATTAATGGCAGCCCAAGAAAGGGCGGAAATACAGAAACCCTTTTAACGAAAGCACTTGAACCATTAAGTGGTGCAGGCTGGAAAACCGAGCTTATTCAAGCTGGGGGTAAACATTTTCGAGGATGTATGGCATGTTTCAAATGTGTTGAAAACAAAGATCAGCGTTGTTCTGTAAAAAATGATGGCTTTAATGATGTTATGGCTAAAATGATTGAGGCAGATGCCATTTTACTTGGATCCCCAACATATTTTGCCTCGCTGAACTCAGATATCAAAGCTGTCATTGATCGATCAGGCTTTGTCGCCCTTGCCAATGGGGGGTTGTTTCGAGGAAAAATCGGCGCAGCTGTTGTGGCAGTCAGACGTGCGGGATCAACAGCTGCTTTTGATGCAATCAATCATATGTTTTTAATGTCACAAATGATTGTGCCAGGATCAACTTATTGGAATCTTGGAATAGGGATGAACAAAGGAGAAGTTAATAACGACCCTGAGGGGTTGAATAACATGCTCAATCTTGGCGAAACTATTGCCTGGCTTGGCAAAGCAATGGCCCCGCATATGGAATCATTTCCCCTTAACAAAGCGCCTGCACTCTAATATTCGATTGGCAATGGCATATTACAGGCGGCAGAGCCGCCAAGAATACGTTCCCAGGCAGAGCCTGGGAACGTGCTGCTTATGAAAGTTTGCCTTAGCTTGACGGCTATGGGGAGAATCCCTGGGCTACGTTTTACAAGAATCTTAGCCCTGAAAGAGCGTCATATAACAACCCAGGGCAACGCCCTGGGTTAAGAATTAATCTGAGTCTTAGCCCTCTTGAAAGGGCGACACATAAAACAAACATATACCCCCTTTCAGTGCTTAGAAATCACTCTCCAAAGAGAATTCCTTATTGGAAAATATTATTCTTCAAAATAACGTTTTAACAATTTTTGAAACTCAGGATCACGTCGAATATCTGCAATCGTATCCCAAATTTTTTCTGCCAATGCTTTGTTTTCTTCGTAAAGCTGATGCGATAACATAAAGTAGTAAGGCTTTTCAACCAGGAGCGGCAAGACTTTTTCTATTTTTTCGTTAAGATTTTGATTCACCATTAAGTAATAATCAGCAGTCATTTCCAATGCAGCCACAGCTTTAATACGACCTTTAAGCAATTTTTTAAAATCATTCAAAGTATTGGGACTCTCATCAACAACCAGGCCTTTCTTTTTAAGATCATCCACAATAGAGTATCCCAATGGAGCGCCTACTTTACCTTTAATTTGAAAATTTTTACCATCATATTGAACATCAGAACCTTTAAGTCGGTATAGTGCATATGATGATGACGTAAAACGCCTTGACGGATCGACCTTTCCATTCATTTCAGGATAACGTCCATATTGTTTACGTTTTTCTTTATAACTGGCAGTAAATAATCCATCAACATGGCCTTTTTGCATTTCAGCCAGACATCTTTTCCAGGGTAAACGTTTGATGTGTATTTTAATATTTAGTCTCTTTTCAAGCCGATAAACAGCCTCAACTCCCATACCTGGATTTTCTTTTAATACATTTTTGCTATTGCCCATTACTGTTGGAAAGTCCTGTTTGTTTTCACAGGCAATGGTTAAGTCTCTGGCATTGACAGTGAAACAAAAAGATAAAATAAAGAGAACATTCATGAATAATAAACGCAAATATTTCATTAAAACCTCCTTTTTTTTAGAATTATTGTTTATGATCGTTCAATGTTGATTTTATTTGCCATCGGTTAATGCTATGAAAGCACAAAAGATATCAGCCATAACAAGAATTGTTTTTAGAATGCGCCCTACGTTACAAACCCAATAAACGTCGCCCACGATAATTAATTGTAATAAATTTTCCAGAATCCTCATTTTGAGAGTCTTTGGGTGATATATGAGATAACAATCCCCCCATATGTTTTTGTTTTAATCGTTTTGCGCGTGTAACATTATTTTTGTTCTGTAAATAAATCATTTGTTCTGGATTCAGTTCTTTAAACATAAGATTGGAATAGCTTGAAAATAAAATCTTTTTTTCAGATGTCTGTTCTTTTAATATATGTAAATAATCCATTAATAAAGCATAATGCATTCCAGATTCCAGTTGCTGAATTAACATCAAAGCTGTTTTGTTAATATGAATATCAAACAACATAAGAATTAAACGCCGCGCACCCTGGGATAAAGCAGTGAAAGGAAACGCCTTTCCATTAACAAGAAATCGCCATACCATGCAATGATAGTCTTTACCTGTTTCATCTTTAGCTGTAATTTCTGATGCTTGAATATCAGTTATTAGTTCAAGTTTACGTAACTGGCTTGTAAATTTTTCAAACTGTTTCGGTTTTTTTTTGAATAGATTGTACAATTCAAAACTGAATTGTAAATCTTCTGAAACAGAAAATTGCTTATCTTGCCATAGATCATAATCCTTTATTAAAAACAGAGCTGGATCTAGCAGTGTTTGTGTCCGAAAATATTTTATTTTTGAAAAATCAAGAATTACACCAGCAATTTCATTGACATATTCAGACAAAACACTAAATTCTTCTGGTAATTCAGGCATGACAATCATTTTTTTTACCAGACTTAATCCGGAACTTTCTGCAGGAACGTATATCAATTTCGAATTATAATAAAACTTAACTGTAAAAGGGTCTCGTTTGGAAAACAGTTCAATTTTTTTGCGGCCCTCTTTTATAAAGAAACTGTCTTGAATATAAAAACGATCTTTTTTAAATAGAAATTTGAAATCGTAAAAGCAAAGTTTATTGCGAACAAGCACTTTGAAAAACACAGAAAAGCCTTTTGGTATGTCACCTTGATGTGATTTGGGAATAACACCTGAAAAGCTCAAAACACAAGCCAGATAGATTCCTTCCAGTACATTTGTTTTTCCTGCGCCTGTCTTTCCAAAGAGCGCTGTCAATGGTGTTTGAAAACCAATAGTCAGGTCTTTTATTGACTTATAGCGTTGTATGCGTATCTCTTCAATCATTTTGAACAGCCTGCAAAGGAGTTCTACATCAATTGCGGTAAAAAAAGTGCAATTTGTGGAAAAGGAATCATTAACAAAGTACATGCCAAAAGAGCAACAAGTAAAGGGATTACGCCACGAAATATCACCTGAAGTGGAATATCTCTCGCAACACCGCTGACCACATAAACATTGATACCAACAGGTGGTGTAATCACTCCAATTTGTGTGACCAGTACAATGATTACGCCAAACCACATGGGATCATAACCCAGTGATTGGACAACCGGATAAAAAATTGGCACAGTCAACATGATCAATGCCAGTGAGTCGATAATACATCCACCGATTAAAAAGATAAAGATGATCATCCCCATAATACAATAGGAAGGCATTTGGAAACCGGCGACCCAGCCCGCTATATCATAAGGTATTCTTGTAATCGCTAAGAAGTGCCCAAAAATAGTGGCACCTGCCACAATGACCATAATCATGCATGAAATGCGCGTGGTTTCAAACAATGCCTGCACCATGCCTGAAAACCGGATATTTTGGCGTATCATTGCAATGATCAATGCACCAAATGCTCCCATACTGCCAGCCTCAGTAGGGGTAAAGAAACCAGTGAACAATCCGCCCATGACCATAATAAACAGGATTAATGTTTCAATCAAACCGGAAAGTGATGCCAGTTTATCTTTCCATTCGGTTTTTGGACCACGTGGTGCGAGTTGAGGGGTCATGTATGTTGTGACGACAATGGCAACAATAAAGAAAAAGGTCAGCAAAATCCCAGGGAGAACGCCTGCCATGAAAAGTTTGCCAATGGATTGTTCGGTCATTATTCCATATATGATAAAAATAACACTTGGCGGAACCAATATTCCCAAGCTACCTCCTGCTGCAATAACGCCAGCAGCGAGACCATCATCATAGTTGTATTTTCTCATCTCCGGCAAAGTAACTGCTGTCATGGTTGCAGCAGTTGCATTGGTTGAACCGCATATTGCAGAAAACCCCGCGCAAGCACCGATTGTGGCAATGGCCATACCACCAGGCCAATGACCTATGAATCGATAGGCCACATTGAACAGGCGTGTGCTGATCCCTGCATGGTATGCAATCTGGCCCATAAGCACAAAAAGTGGGATCACTGTAAGATTATATGAACCAAAGACATCAAATATATCTCTGGCAATTAAACTTAAAGCAGCATCCCATGAAACAATAAATGCAAATCCACAAAAACCAACCAGGGCCATTGCGAACCCCACAGGCATTTGTGAAAAAATTAATAGCAATAGAATAATAAATCCTAAAATGCCAATGAATGTAGGTGACATAGTTTTTCCAATAGTTCCAGCAAATTTAGTTTGATTAAGGAATCCGACGAATAATTCGAAATCCGAGATTAGGGAAGCGATTCTCTGGTTCTGTTCTTCCCCGATTTGCTGAACGACAACCTGCTGCTGAATCAAAGAAAGAACCGCCTCTAAAAACTCTAAATGAACCTGATTTTGGCCCTGTGGGATCAATACTATTTTGGTTCTGATAAGAATCAAGGTAATAATCGGCAGTCCATTCCATTACATTACCATGAACATCATACAGATTCCACTTATTGAAAAATTCACAACCAACCTCTTGTGTGGTGGTTGCAGAAAAGTGGGCAATTTTATTTATTTCATTCAAATCGATACTGCCTGTCATTGCGATACCATTTGAAAAAGCAGTGTTTGTTTGGGCTCTTGCAGCATATTCCCATTGTGCTTCAGTAGGTAACTGATAAAGTGTTGTCCCTTCCTCCTCATTCAGCAGGCGAATAAACGTTTGAACATCATTCCAGGACACATTTTCCACCGGATAATTCCCACCCTTTTGATTACGAGATGGATTATCTGACATAATTGATTGCCATTGTGCCTGTGTGACCTCTGTTCTTTGCATCATAAATGGTTCTGTTATAGATACCAGATGTTGGTTTTCATCTGTGTCTCGACCTATTTCATCAATTGGGCTTCCCATCAAAAACGTTCCTTTGGGTATATACGAAAATTTCATATTCAGGCTATTAATGTATTCAAGCGTATAGGGATGGCCGTTGTTACTAATTTTATTATTAATATATAACTCAAAAGCTGACATCATTTTATCAAGCGGAAAATCAAACTGTATTGTTTTTTCAGTTAATCGCGTTAGTTTCTCAGGTATATATTTGTTGCCATTGTCTTTTGATTGAATATAAAGCAGACTTTTTGTTATGTAATTGGCATTTGATACTGCTGTTATTGATACAGTATCTGAAAAAGTAAGCAGAAAAGTAATGGTTTCTTGCGTAAAATTAACTGATAAGAGTTCAGTGTGTACAACTTTCAAATCATCTGGCGGAGGGGTGTATGTTCCGGTAATTGAAAAAGAATGTTCAGCGAAATTGTTTTTATCTGCGTACTTTACATCATCAGTGATTGTTAAAGTATAGATAACATCTGCCAATAAATTATCTATTGGTTCTAAAATGATTCGATTCATATTCTTTGCCAATACTTTTATGCTATATGACGAGGCTTGTGCCGAAGAAAGAACAATTGTGTTCGTATTTAGAGTGTTAATATCCATATAACGTTCAAATGTTATTGTTATTTGCGAGTTGTCATATTCTAAAGTAGCGCCAGATGGTGTATTAAAGCACCATTCGATATTTGTTCCGGTCAAATCAAGATAAGCTGGCAATAAAGCAATGTCTGTTACAATTTTATTTTGAATATTCACGCAATATGTTGTTTTGTGTTTTAACAGCTTTATCGGGGTAAAAACAACACTATTTCCACCAACAATATTGGATGTAACATTTACTTGATGATCATTTTCAGTTAAACAAAATGCATCGCTCTGGTTTATTCTTACATTTTCAGAACATGTTAAACGAATAATTGTATCGACTGGATATAATTTGCTTGTATCCCCAGGATAAAAATCAACCAGTTTTGGCGCAATATTGATTGATGTAAATGAACTGATAAAATTGTTTGCCATCTGGATTTCATGATTGTTTATGACAGAATCGGCCATGACCATAAGCGTATATCGCGTCGATTCAGATAATGATTCTGCGATTGAATAGCAAAAATGCGTATTAGCGGTGTGACTTGCATACAATAATGTAATATTGGCGGCTTTTGATGAGGAGATTAATTTAACAACAGGTTTATTCTGAACAGGTTCAGAAAAGGTGATATTTATTGACTTCAAATCCAATGGAACTTGACAGTCATTATCTTGAGGATTTATTTCAATGACCTCTGGCACTTGTGCAGTTTGAAAATGCCATTGAAGCAAATGCTGTCCATTATTGTTTAGGTATGGATGTCCATTTTTGTCAGTAAGATCCAGAATCGTTAGTGTATAGGATGTATCTTCTTTAAAAAGATACGATAAGGCATATGTCGTATATCCATCATTGCCTTGAGCAGTGATGATTGTGTATTGATTATCAAAACTGATTTTTGTCATATATTGGCTTAAAGCCATAGGTTCGTTAAACGTGAAGGTAATGCCTGTATTATTAAGTATGGTGTGGTTAATTGGCTTATCTATTAGGGCAACAAAGGGCGTAATTGATAATTCTGGATTTGCAAATGTCTGAAAAGTCCATGAATATGTTTCAGGAAAAATCAAACACTCGTGATCTCTAATTTTAATGGTGGTCGAAGAATAAGATTCAGCAGATAATGGATTGACAGTTACTGTGTATACTGTATTTTGAACACAGGAGGTATAAGGCGTAAAAACAACTTCTTTGCTATTGCATTTAGTTATTTTTTCAGATGGATTTGCACATGAAGTGGTAAGAACACCATCACAAGAAACATTTCCTGTAATAATGCTATAAATACTTGATTCAAGGACAATACAGTTCTTTGTGATATAAACAGGCTCTGAAAATGTCACAGTAATACTGCTCGGAATAGATATATCTTGAGCATTGGTAGCTGGAACATGTGATTCAACATATGGAAGCCCTATATCTGTTAAAAATCTCCAGGTTTTGTCTTCAGACATTTTATTGCCTTGAAGATCAATAATCTCTTTAGAAATGCGTACTGTATACTGTTCTCCTGTAAGAAGTTCACCATCTGGAATAAATTTTACAGCAGTACAAATATTGCTATTTTCTGTAATAGAAAGGCATGTCCCAGAAACTACTTTATTTGCAGCAGACAATAGCTGCATCGTATTATCATTAATGCTGGAACATTCTATCGGCTCTGAGAAGAAGGCTGTAATTGCTGTACTTGTTGATACATTTTGAGTATATGCAGGAATAATTTCTGTGACTGTGGGTAGAATTCTTTGTGTATGAAAAGACCATTCGTATGGCTCTTGTATCGGATTTCCAGAAATATCAACAAGATTTTGCATAATTGATACCGAATAGGTCTTATTTTCAAGAAGATTAGAATCTGGAATAATTTCAACATTTTTATTGTCATTTGTGCAGTTGATTGTAAAGTCAATATTATCAAATTGGGACGAAACAATTGAAAAGGGATCGGGTTCACATCTGATAGGTTTGCTGAAATTAATTTCAATCTTTCGATCAAAATGGACATCATATTCATTATCTTTTGGCTTATGAGATATTACCGATGGATGAATGGGAACAATGATCAGGTTGATATAATCTGTTTTACCATTAATTACTGCTGATATCATAACCTCACCAGAACTGACAGCCAGAAAGTGATTATCCTTAATGTTGGTAACAAAGCCATCTGAGTTATAAACATTCCAGATGACATCAAGGCTCAGGTCTTTTGTTGTTCCAGAACCATACTTGCCATTGACAAGTAGTTTGAAGGAGCTGTTTTCACTAAAAGATGTATAAGGGGTGATTATTTTGATTTCTTCTAGTGTATTATAGAGCATTCCCTGCAAATCATCATCATCATAACTTGAAATTGTATGATAAAAAGAACTTGCTTTATGATTAAATGACTTGGCAAAACTTGTTGTTAAGGAAACTGAACCAGAATTTTCTTGAATATTCTCAAGCATCTCATTAAGGCTTTCAAACGTATGAAGCATATCATTGGTTTGCGGGTCCTTTTCACAAAAACTTGCCAGCATCGTAGTGGAGTGCCTCAATTCACTGATAAAACTATTGTTGATTTTGTTATTATTCAGTTGGCTTTCAGCTTCATCGCAAGTAAGACCCATTTTGCACATGCAATTTTTTATCTTTTCTCTTGTTTGATCAGGTTCCATATCAGCCTTATTCTTACGATTTGTTATGGAGATTGAATTGCTATACATTTCAGTAAACAGTATTAATCGAAAAATGTGTGTTTTCAGGCAAACTTTTGCAAGAGTTAAATCCTGTGATAATTGTTGTTCTAATTGGTTATTGATACCTTGCCCGTCCAGATTGCCATCTTTGAGATCTTCAGCCCAGATCTTACAAATGAGAGACAGTGCCTTTGCAGTATTTTCACCCATAACTCTTTTCATTAACTCTATAACAAGCTGGTTGGTAATCAGTATATCAGCGGTATTGTCTCCAATCACATCTGATGAAATTGGATTGATATTTTCAGGATGTCTAAAACCAAAATGATTCAGTATTATGTGGGTGGTATCCTCAAGCAAGTCATTGTTAACTGTGCTTTCAATTTTTTGAGCAGTCAGATAAATCAAATGAGTCAAGGGAGTAATATTTGCAATTTCTTGATAATCATTCATTGCAATAGAGGTAAGGGTCAAGACAACAGGTTCATCAGTAAGATAGTCATTACCATCCAACATTTCAATATGAATGGGAAAACTGGCATTTTCTGAAAATTGGACATCATATTTTGCCGATTGATCACTCTCTCCTGTGATAATAATATCATGAACTGGATTCAAAAATCTGATATAGGCATTCAGAACAGGCCCATCAAGCACTCTTCCTGTTAAATGTGTTGTTTCTACATTGTTGATAATCACCTCTTTATTATCATCATCACTGCTACATGATTGAAATAGCATACAGAGAATGGCTGCTATACCGATGATTAAGCAATATAAAAATTTTTGTTTGTTAGATTTTATTATCATTATTTCCTCCAAATATTTAGTTGTACCCAAATTGAATATTTTTTTGATTATATCTTACTTTGGGGAGCAATTATCAATTACTATTTTACAATAAACAATTTCGAAAAGTTTTTACAATTTTAAATATCCGCAAAATACTTTTGGGGATTTCTATATTGAACGATGGCAATACTGGTTGAATTTTGTTTTCTAACACTTATTTAATATCCAAATGATATGAGTCATCTTTCTTTTTTATACTTACTATGCAGAATGACAGTTTTTGATGAAATCATGATAGGTGATTTTTTAATCCAGCGATGATCTCATTTAAAAGCTCAAAATAGTTTTAATAAAACAAAAAGAGTCAGAAACATGCTTATCTTTATTCTGGTTTGTTGCCTCAGAAAACTCACCCATCGGTGCAGGTGGGGAATTTGTCACTACAGATTGCATCGATTTTGTTCTTTTTCGTTTATCTGTTAATTGTGCGGATCGACTGAAGCGAAGGTATACATTTTCCTGTAAGGATTCAACCCAATATCCCTTGTTTGGTTTCAAAATCATATCAGTCGAACTGTAATATCCTTTATTGTTATTCTCAGCGTCTGTTCCAACCCATTTATGTATTTTTTTACTGATATACTGATTATCATCAGGCAGTTCAAAAATATAGGGAATTTCAGCTTCACTCAAAGGTTCATTATTAAAATCAAGGATTTCGCCCGCATCATTTTTGATAAACACTTTAATTTTTGACCATTCATAGCTGATTTTGTTTGGACAGGCGATCATATTCCAGCCATTCTTTGTTTTCGAATTATAGAAAAGTTTCAGGTCAAAATTCAAAACATGGCTTACTGCACGGCCATATAAAGGAAAATTTTGTCCATCTCTTATCAAAAACCAATAAGCTCTACCGGGTTCCAATAATAATTCAGGCCCATAATCAATGTATTCTCCTATCATTGGGTCATAGGTCCCAATTCGATATTGATCTTCATTTGAATAGGTTTTCATATCAATGCCCAGGGCAGATACAGATGAATTGTCATTTAGATTGACGCATATTGATGCCATTTGATAGTCATTTTGAACTGTTCCGGGTTGAATATCAATATAATCTCGCTCAGCGTAATTGGGTTGGTCGGAATCATATTTTAAGATCGTGCCTTGATCACCCACAACAAATATTTTTGAATCTCGAACACCCCATATATCATTGAGGTTTTTATCAGTTCCAGAATGCATGAATTCCCAATCAGTCCCTTTATGAAAAATAATCGCGCCATTCGTGCCAATGGCATACATGTTATTGTATATTGCTCCCCAAATATTGTTCAATTGCGTATCAGGCACAGAATAAAGAACAGGTGTTTTGTTTTTGTTCGTATAATTATCAACAGTCTCTGTGTATTGATAGATCAGGCCAGTAACGTTTAATTCAGAATCAGTAAATGATCCTGACACTGAAAGCATATTGCCAGTTTTCCAAATTGCTGTATATTTTTCTTTCTCTTGGTTAATTGTTTCTGTTAACATTCTGGCATTAAGTTCGGTTGTCATTTCAATAATTGCATTTATTGATTTATTCTCGGACTGACCGATAACAAGACATTTGTTATCTGTATAAGCCCACATATCAGAAATGACCATCGTCTGATCATTATTATTTTTTTCAAATTCAAGATTGCGCCACTGAATGCCATCATAATGGAGAAAAGAACCATTCTCTCCACCTGCAAAAATGTTTTCTTCAGATGTACCATAAATGGTATGTAAATCATGGGAAATTGGGCATGTCATTCGTTGCCAGACACTCCCTTCAAAATGTAAAATAGTACCAGAAGCGCCCACTGCATAGATGTTATCCGGTGACAACCCCCAAACATCATATAAGTTATTTTCTGTTGGGGAATCCATTAATTTCCAGACATCATCATTGTTTAGCGGCGTTTCTGTTGGAGAATTTTCTATATCCCTGTATTTCTCATTCAAATGAAGAATTGTGCCATAATCTCCCACCGCAATGACAAAACTCACAGAATCTCCCCATAGCGCGTTAAGATCATTGAGTGTATATGACGACATGATGCGCCAGTATGGTGTTTCCTGATCTTTCACCTCAATTGGATATGTGAATAATTGATTCATTGTCAATAATGATATATTTACTTGTTTGCTGCTCACATATTGCTGATCTGAAGTAACATTTAAATTAAAGAAGGCATCTGTATTACCAGCTTTAATTGTAATTTCAGAGGGTGTGGGAACAACAGTTTCATCATCAGATAATACTGTGAGGCATATGTCAATGGTTTGAGACGAATCTATCGAAATCATTACGCGCGCAGGAGAACTTTCCTCTTTGACAAGAGAGAGGAGTTTAAACTTTAACTCAGGAATGTGAAACTGCTTTATTGAATTAATGTAATGATATTCACTAAATACTGTATTCGGATTGTTTTCATGGGGTAACGTATAAGCACGAATACCAAATCGATAGGATGATTTCAGATCCAGATCATTGATAGAAAACTGTGAGTCATGTTTATTAAAGAGAGTGCTCAATTTTTTATCATAGGGTGATATTACAGGCGTTGCATATACCAGATGATAACCACCTTGATCTTGAGTATAATCAATTGAATCCCATTTTAGTAAATATCTTAAGTTCATTGTTATCGCTAAATTGGATGGAGCCAGGGTTTGTGTTGACATCCAGTCACCACCAACTTGTCGGTTTGATAAAAAGGATTTGATGCCCTCTGAATTGGAATGTAGTGCATTCCAACGTAGGTCTGAAGCGCGAATTTTTAATGCATTCAAGTGGTCTATGTATTTTGGAAGATGTCCTGAAAGCATATTTGATGCGAAATTAAATTTCTTTAGCTTAGACAAACCAGAGATTTGGTGTGGTATTTCACCTTCCAAAAGATTATATGATAAATTAATTGATTCCAGGTCTGTCAGTCCACAAAGATCCGATGGTATTTGCCCTTTCAAGCGATTCGATGCCAATGACAAACCAATAATAGAGGTTTTCGCCACGTTACATTCAATGCCATACCATGAACATACTGTTTCCAATGAGATAAGACTGTCTGTATTAAAGGACAGTGTTTTCCATCCCTCATTGATATACCAATTATCGCCATCGGTTTGCAGATAAAGCTGGGATAAAATTTCTTGTAATGGCTTTACAGTAAGTTGAAATGAGGTTTTACATGGAATACCATTTCCTTCGGTGACACGCAATGTAATCATTGTTTCGCCTGTTTTTTCTTCAACAGGCGTTATCACAAGAACCCGATTATTTCCAGATCCTTGAATAGAAATGTTTGTGGCGTCATTTGGAAGAATATCTTCATTTGTTGAAATTGCAGATAGTTTTACCTGATGCCAGTCTTGTACACCTGTCAGTGTGAATGGGACAGACAAGGCCAAGTCTTGACAAACAATCTGAGAATGTATTGGAGAAAGTTGGAGGCCTGAAGGTTGATAAGTGTATATGGCATTGCCTGTAAAATAAACATTTTTTCCATTTGTCCCCCAAACATCCCAAAAAGTGATCGTTTTTTCATCAATTAATGGGTCAAAAAGCTGAAGCCATTCTTTACCATCGTAATATCCAATAGTGGATTTGTCACCCACTACAAATATTTCATCATCACACGTTCCCCATATACCATAGAGGTTTGCTGACATACCGGTGTTCTGTTTTACCCAATTTATGCCATCAAAAAACATAACAATGCCATTGCTGCCGGAAACGAATATTGTATTTGAATCTACTCCCCAAATATCGAATAAATCAAAATCTGCGTTTCCCATGTAATTATTCCAGGTTTTCCCATTGTATTGAAGAATTGTTGATGATTCACCAACAGCATAAATATTGTTTATTGATGTCCCCCAGATAGCGTAAAGTTTTTTATTTGTGCCGCTCTCCATTGTTACCCATTGTTCACCATCATAGTGAATTATTGTACCATTATCTCCCACTGCAAACACATTATCTTTATGAACGCCCCAGATGCCATTAAGGTTTTCATTTTGCGTATTTGAAGGCAACACAATCCATTCAGAGTCATGATAAGATAAGATTATTCCATTATGGCCAACAGCATAAGCTGTATTCTTTGATGCGTACCATATATCTTCGATTGTTGTATTGATTACAAATGGATACAAAGAAAACGTATCGTTATTATGAACACGAATGTCTCCATTTATTCCCATGGCATAAATGGTTTCTTTATCCCAACCAGACATTGTTTTCAAATTGCAGTTGGTTATTACTTCTTGAAATGATTGACTATCAATAAGCCATGTGTCAGTTGATGCACTCACAATGCCATTATCGATTTGGGCCGTAATCGTGATACGTTGATCTCCTTTAATATCATCTTTCAGTTGTAATTCAGTCACTTTAATTTGTTGGTTTTGATCAATTGGTGAAGGTGTTGTAACAGTAACTTCTGGCAGAATCGACAGATTAATTGTTTGGGCTGAAACCGGATAAACAGTCGTTGTAACAGAAAAGGTTTCTGCGGTATTGAGGATATAGGCGGGAACATCAATTAAGATACGTTGTCCGGTATATTGCAAAACAGTACCACCAAAACCGGCAATAAGCATATCATATTCATTGATAGAAAAGCCATCCGCCAGCCAGTTCGTTGTACCAGATAGTACTTCTAGCCAGTTGCCATTTGAAAGGGATAAAACCTGTCCATATTCTCCAGCAACATATGTATCTCTTGATGTTCCCCAGACTGTGTTCAACTGGCCAGAAGTTATACTTTGCAAGGTCTGTTGCCATGTAGAACCATTGTAATGAAGAATACATCCATTTTTTCCAACAGCATAAATATTACTTCTCTGATGCCCCCAAATATCAAAAAGATGCTCTTGCGTGGGCGTATTCATTTCAGAACATCCAAATTCATTGAAACGAAGAATCAATCCATTGTTTCCGGCGGCGTAATAGTAATTGACATCTGTTCCCCATATCGCATTCAATCGTGTCTCAGTTTTCGTCTCAACAACAGTCAGTGCATAATCCTGAAAATGATAAAGCGTTCCATTTTGACCCACAACAAAAAATTGATTATCCTTGCCCCAAACTCCAAGCAAATCATTTTGCGTTTGTTCCGGAATGCGCGACCATGAAATGCCATTGTAATAAATCATTGTGCCATTATCACCGACAGTCAAAATACAATCTGAATCGAGCCCCCAGATTGCGTTCAAATGGTTTGATGATTCAATGACTGTTTCTTTTTTCCAGGTGTTTCCATTAAAATGAAAAAGAGAGGCATTTTCACCAACAGCATAAATATTGTCAGTACTGTTTCCCCAGATACCTCTTATTGAAGAAGAAAAACCTTTTCTGAATGATTCATCTTTGGTCCATTGATTTTGGGTATAGGCATACATTTCAGCGCCTGCGGCATAAATAGTGTGATCAGTAATATCAATAGCACTGAAGGGAATTTTGGTAAGCATATATGGGGTTGAGAATTGTTCACCATTAAAATGGATAAGGATACCCGATTGTTGCCATATCCCGCCAGCAATCCAAATATTGTTATCATCACTGCCATTGATATCAAAAAAATGATATGTCAGATTTGTTTCAATTTCAGTCCACAAAGCGCCCCGATATGCCAAAAAAATACCATCTTCACCCACAGCGTAATAATCATTTGAACTGCTTTTCCATAAAGATTCAAGGTCTTTCTCTGTAGGGCTATTTTGTTGAATCCATTTGTTTCCATTATAATAAAATATAATGCCATCCTCACCCACTGCAAAGATTTCATTTTCTGAATGCCCAAGTATTGCGTTGAAATCCATATCAGGAATGTTGTGATTAAAAAAATGAATGGAATTATCTGTTTGATCAATTTCAAAATCAACAATGCCATCTCCAACAGCATGAATAGAATTGTTTGATACCCAAATATCAGAGAAATGAATATTCTTAAGATTAATAATTGCGCCGAGATCCAATTGTTCCCATTTACTGCCATCATAACGAAAAATCACGCCATTTTTTCCGGCTACAAAAATATTGTTGGCATCATCAGCCCAAATGGCTTCAAGGTCGGCTTGAATCTGAGTATTTTCAGTTTTCCATTGTGAATTGTTAAAAATCCAAATACGACCACAATTACCAACAGCAATTGCATGGCTATCATTAAAATAATGAATATCTTCCACAAAATTGCCATCAGGCTGAGGATTTTGAAAAGCCCATTCATTTGCCAGACAAAAAACAGGCATGAAAGTGTTCAAAAACAGAAAAGTCAATAAGATAGGAATATATTTAAACATGGTAATGCTCCTCAATGTTCGTTAGCTTTTATCATGGCGAATGAGACGGTGGATGTGGATATATAGGCAATTTCTTGACCCGGTCTTCGCGTTGAGTGTCATTTGTTTCTTCTTGTGTATCAATGACGCGATCTGGATCTTCGATTGTTTCATCAACTTCGGTTGCATCCAATTCTGTATGCATTTTTTTATCTGTATAATGCTTATTAATTTGATAACGTCGTTCAACAGTTGCTGCAACAATTAAATCTTGTATTCTTTCGCCAATTTTCTGTTGTACAGGCACTTCACCTTGAATAATATAGAATAATTCATTCGGTCCCATTTCTGTTCTGCTTGTCGTTATATGATCTCCTTTATGATCAAGCTGATAGAGTTCAAGGTATGTATCTTCATATGAGAGAACTTCTGTCCTTTCTGGTTGCGCGACAACTCTGCCAGCAACCATTTTAGAAGTACTCTCAATAATTTTCACTGAGAAATCAGAACCTCGGATGCCAATCAGGACAGATGGTGTTTTGACAGTAATATTTTTATACAGCTTATTTGATTTCATTAAATATGGGCTACTTCCATTATTTTGTGTGGTCTGGATGCTTTTCATCTGATTTCGTTTTGTTATTTGAAAACGTGATTCTCCTTTGTTCATGGCAAAGTCAAATTTTAAAGCAATGTTTTTATTTTCAATCGGACGATCCAAAGTTTCCTTGTTTCTTTGAATCAGCATTTCAGTATCTTCATTGATAGTGATAACACTCTCATCTTCTAACTGTACCTTGAGGAGACAATCAATAGTACATATGGTGTATCCACTATAAAGTGGTGATCCTTTCACAATCTCTATTGGCGCCATACCATCAATTTTTTGTTCCGCCTTGCCACTCGTTTTAGATATAACCCATCCGATTTGCTCTTGTGCATGAACAGTTTGAACTGTGAAAAAGCAAAAAATAATTACAATCAGATATCGCCTTAATGCTTTAATATGTTTCATTTTAATCCTCTAGTTAAGGATAATCTATACTGAAAATAAAAAATCAATTAGAATGGTTTCCATTCAAGGGAAAAGATCCACTCTTTATTCTTGTAAGTATATGACTTTATTGATGAATCATTTCTTGTATTCCTGTAACAAAATGAAGAAGACATGCGATTAATAAATGGCAAATGCCAATGCCAATTGACACCAATCTTGTAGACCTTCTTTTTTTCTTCTCGTTCTTCTTCAAAAAAATGATCATGCAGGTCATAATTTCTTTTTCGATAACTCATCATACCATAAATACCAGGACTTTTAATTACATATAAATTATATGGAAATAAAAATATTGACATAAAACTGAATTTATAACCAGAAAAAGATTGATCTGAAATTATGTCTACACTACGATTTTCGTTTCGAAACGCAAACATCAATTGACAACTGTTAACGTTCAAGTAATCCAGTACATTATTGTCAGGCTTCATTACAATTTGTGAGCCATAATCAGTTTGTATACCATCCAGTTTGTTCATTTGAAGGTTATCAATGTAGTTTCTTTCCAAAAAGAATGAAAGATGAGATTCAGGGAAAAATTTCATTGCTTCTATTTTCTGGGTTGCCATGAAATCGAATCGATGTTCTTGTTGGTATTTTTTTGAATCCTGACAGGATTTTGAAAAGGTATAGTCGGTATTCAAATCAAATGAGTTGGATAATCTGTATTTCAATACAGCGGCGCCTGAAGATCCTCTAAAATCATATTGTTTGTTATCTACATAAAAATTTTCAAAAAACAGGCCCTTCAAGCCCCAGTGAAACCGATTTTTTCTTCGCATATAACTGGCGGTAAGCAAAATTGCATTTTCCTGATCTGTCTTTTCATTATATATATCAGTTGTTTCTGAAACTGAAAAAGGCAAGTCATCAGGTAACAAATGAATATTGGAATGATGTTTATAAAAATATTTCAAGCGAAGGTCAAAAAAGTTGGTTAATTTTTTTAAGTTTTTCTTCCATTGGTTATATTTCTTTACCATGTCACTGATATCAAGATCAATTTTACGAATCCATTCATCAAAATTCTTGGTAATTTGTTCATATTGAAAATTTGTGTTAAGACCAGATTTGACAAATGAATTGCTAAAATAATAGTAGGCCAGAAATAATTTCAAGGCTTCTTTTTTAGTTTCAATAGTGCCATAGTTTGCTTGTGAATTGATATAGATACCAAGGAAATGTCTTGCTTTATCAAACTGACTGAGCTCGAAGTATGAGCGTCCTGCATAGTAATTGATTTCAACATATTTTGGATCTGTTTGTTTTACTTGTAATTTATTAAATAAATCAATTACTTTTGTATAACGATCACGATCAGAATTATTTAAAAAAAAATATCTGATACGATAAACAGCAATAATTGATTGTTCTGAATTTCCGATCAGTTTTTCAGCCTGTTTCATAAACTCAAGGGCAGAGTCCAGTTCCAGAGCATTAAAATCATTTGTTTTTTGAGTAGGGGCATATTGTGTTGTTTCTACATCATCCAGACATCTTTTTGCATAGCTCAGACAATTTTCAACGGTTGAACAATAAACATGTGTCTCTTCCGCTGCATATATTTGAACATTCAAAAACATCAACGACAGAAGTAGATAAAAGTATACTTTCATAGAAAACTCTCCAAATTAGTTACAATTGACATAAATATCAATAATAACAAAATACTTACTCCCATTTGAAATAATTATCCAAAAATAATGAAGAAATAAAGCATGAACTGGAATCATCACTGGATATCAGCGCGACCTCACCTTTTGAAATTTCTGAATCTGTTGTGGAAGAAACGCCAAGGAAAACGTCAATTTCATTGGGTTGGGAATCCAGATCAGCAACTGCATTATCAGAAAGCATGATTGAAGCCATATTTTTTGAAGCATCTGATGAATGTTGTATTGTTTTCCATTCTTTTTCAGGGGTATAAGCTGTTATTCGATATCGATCAGGTGCAGCATCCGGTAAAATCAATTCCAGGTTTGCAACAGAGGCCCCAGTCATTTTTATGCGAATCAAATCATATAAAAGATCTTCGGGCTTTTGTGTTGTATTTGTAATGCTTTCCAAAGGAATCGTATTCAAAAAAGTAATGGCATAATCACTATGCGGCATGATTTCAAATGAATATCCATTCGTTGATTGAAACAAAAGGCCATTCTTTTCATTAAATAATGTATTGTTGTCAATAATACCATTGTTGTTTTCAATATTTAATTCATGCGGTACGCCATTATCAATCGTAATGTAGATATCTTTTCCACCTTTTATCCCTGATTGTTCTTGATAATGAAATGGTACGTTCTGCATTTTTTGAGCATCAATTTGGGAAATCATTTTTGAAGAAATCAGATTTTCTGGGAGTACTGATCCATAGTAGCATGAAATTCGTGCCGAATAGGCATCGTTATTACCAATATTTTCAATTTGAGCTGAAATGGCCAAATGATCTTGTTCAAATATAATCGTTGATAATTTAGAATTTAAGCAAAGATCAGGATTACCGCCTTCACCATTTGTTTGAGATACAAATGATTGAGATTGTGATAATTCACTTTCCATACCCTGTGAATTCACAGAGCTGACAGAAACATCATAATTCTGTCCCTTTTTAAGATCATAAAGGGCATAGGTGGTATCTGTGCCTGCTGCAAAATCATAGACAATATTGTTATTGTCTGTTTGATCTGTCACATACAGACGATATCCCAGAATATTCGTTTCTGATACTGGATTCCAATATATCCTGGTTCCCCATTCTTCAGGAATCGCAACCACATATTCTGGGATATTACTGCCATTTTCATTGTTAATATGCAATGGTCCTGGACAATATGAAAATACAGGCGCGTGATGATTATCAAATATCATTGCATACACATAATAAGTGCCATCTGGAATATGATCAGGAACTGTCCATTCATATTTGTTTGAGTCATGATTTTCATCAATATTTGACTTGATCAATATTCCATTTGCACCAGACATGTCATTGTCCAAATACAAAGAAATGATTGCATTGTCGTCATCATCCTTATCCAACCATTTAATGGTTACAGTTTGGCCTGATTGTACTGGAGTCGTTGTGGATAATTGTAAGAGCTGAATTGATGGTAACTGATTGGGCTTCATGAATTTCATCTGATAACTGCCAATACGATCTGCATTATTTATTTTTAATTGATAATTCCCTTCAGCAGGCAGGTTTAATCCATATAAGGATTCATGAATATAGCTGTTTTTTACAAAGAATATGTTATCAACATCCATAGCAAACTGGGAATCATTTCCTAAAAAAGGACTGACATTTTCTGGCGCATAGCTGGTTTTGTCTGGCAGTTGAAGATTGAAATCTGCTGTTGATTTTTCACTTTGCAATGCAATGACAATCTGGGGATAGGTTTGATTCAAACTAAACATAATTTGGTTTGCATCTTTTGTTATTTCAATTTGCGGGGTAATATCATCCCAACCCATAATTTGAATGTTAGAAGTATCGTTCATGTTAAGGCACAGACCAATATTCATAAAAAATAAAGGATAATTTGATATAAAAGCGGAATGATCAATACCTTGAAGCGTGAGTTGAACAAGAGGATACGTTAATTGATTATTTAATAAAAAGCCACCAATGAATGGTGTTGATAAAGGAATTTTCCAATCAAGCATATTTAACCCGGTTAATTCAACCCTGTTTTCTGAATGCCAGAGAGATACATTTAAATGACCGGATAATATATTTTGATAATCCATATATCCTTTAATCTGATAGGGTATGCCAAACTGTAATTGTCCATTTGATACATGGATATGGTCAAAAAACCACATATCACCAGACATCAGCGTTTTGGCGCTGGCATCAATGGTATAAGACAAATTGCCATGGAAAAAAGCCTGTTGAGCGGCCTGACTTATTGTTGAAAGAATCTTTTCATCATCTTCAAATGTGATTTCTCCATAGCCTTTCAATACAGGCAAGAGTAACGTATTTTGAAGGTTATCTATCCAGTAGAGTCCATTTGATACACTGGTTTTTAATGAGTAATTGCTTTCTTGTGGAAGATAAACCTTTGTTTGGGGGGCATTTGCATATTCAAACGCTCCGGATATGGTCTGGATGGAAAAAGGATTTTGACGACATTCAAAGTTTGCATCTAAGCCCTGATTTTGGGTTCCAATAATTTGTGATATGGTCAGTTCTCCTGTTGCTTGATAATTTTGCTCTAGCAGATCAAACAAAAAATTCAGATTTGATATAGACATTGATTTTGAACGTTCATGAACAAATGAGTCGCTGCCAGTATATTGACACTGTTTTGTTGTATTCTGGCTTTGAGAAAGAACGATATCGCCCAATGATAATTGCGCATAAAATCCCTGATCAAGCTGGGTATATAAATTATGAAGCGTGATCTGGTCTGATTCCAAGGTTATGTTTTGACTTGTTGTTTCGTAGTAAAATGATATATCCTGAATCATTTCTAATCGTGATGTGCCGGCCTTAAGATGAATCATTGAAGGATTATTTAAACAATCTATTTCATATTTGCCAAAATATAATGGTATGTTTTCCATGGCCTCAAGTGTATCTCGTTTGACATTCAAAGCAATAAGATCGCCTGAAGCCAAAGAGTAAATGGTTCGTGTATTGCGATTCATGATGAGAGATGTCGTTGTTTTGATTAATGGCACATTTCCATCAGTTGTTCCAATCATAACATTACCACTGGCATGGGTCAGATAGGGATCCTGGTTGTCTTGTTGAAATTCATTGGCATATACAATGACATTTCCGATTTCTTGCTTATTTAACTGATTAGAGTCAGGTGTCGGAATTGGAACATATAGATCAATTGGCACTTCAGCCGATCCAACCTGAGACGTGCCATTGTAATTATCTGTGGCAACAATATAATACTGAAGACCATCTGAATAGTATTGTTGATCGCCTGGTGTTTCATCATATAATGGAATTCTTTCATTGAAATCCATATACGTTTTATCAGTATTCTTTGATATTGATTGATATATGAAATCTCCTTTTTGACGATAAAACAGCGTCACATTCGTTAGCTTTTCTGTAACATCTTCAACAGTCGCTTTTATCTCAACAGTGTCACTATTGAATGATATGACTGGTTTTTGATGCGTAATAATTGGCGGGATATTGGGCATAATACTGATGACAGCCGGTGTATAGTATGGGCGATCTGCGGGAAAAGTTATTTTTCCGATATTCCATGGCGGTTGACCGATATGCCCTGTGGCCATTAAATAATATTTGATACAGGGCTGGATCACTTCTTGTGCCGGTATGGTTCCCTGAAACAAAGGAGGTTCATTGTCTTCCAGGCGCATTGAAATCTGTTTATATGTATCTGTATCGCATTGGGCATAATTCAACGTCATTGTAAATGAACTCGTTGCAGCATCTGATTGATTCTGCATATCAATAAACGCACCAATCTCCAAGGGTGCTTTATTTCTTTGTGGATAGGTTGATAGCTGCTCTGTCTCAGGTGTGCGTTTAATTTTTATGACCTGGTTCAAACAATATTTGCTGGAAACACGATCTGCAAGGCGGCCCGTATTTGGATCTTCATACGTAAACATTAATTCCACATTCCGGCAATTATTATCATGATCGTTGATCAAATTGTCAGATTGATATTGTATAATATAATCATTGGCAATTTCGTTGTTAATTTCATCGAAAATCGAATTAAATTTTGAAACCAGGTCACTTTTATCTTCTTTATAAACTCTCATTGATTGGTAAAGATCGAAATTGTCATATGAATTAAGAACTAAGCTGGTGCAAACAATATATACAGATAGGTTTGAACGTTGTGTGATTTCTTCAATGATGTCTGATTCAGCATAGTTGGTATTGCCAAATGATGTGCCATGATCCGGTTCGTCGGTAATAAGAAACAATAATTGTTGGGCGTTTGATCGCCATTGATATTGATTCAATGCTTTATTCATTGCCAGATAGGAATATTCTGCCCCGCCATCAAATTTCATGTTACTGACCTCGTCTTTGAAGTCTTCTATTTTAGTTAGATTGCCATTATTCTTAATGGTTCCCTTTGGATCACTATTTCTGCCACCACCTCCATATGGAAGCAGGCCAATCCGATAATCTATGTTGTTTTCTTCAAACTTTGTTGCAAAACTCGTAACTGCTTCTTTAACTGCGCTGGCTTCGTAGGACATGCTTCCAGAATCATCAATGACAAAAACGATATCAACAATTCGATAAAGCCCCTCAACATCAGGCGGAATAAAACGATATATGCTTTGAATTCGTTGATCTTCCCTGATTGTAAAGTTTGAGGCTGTCAACTTGTTCAGCAGCTTGCCATCAAATGGCTGATTATTCAGTGAAATACGTGTGTATAGATTAATGAGTGGAAAGGCTTGGTGCGCAATATCCAGTTGAAATGTTAAGTCATTGCTTTGTCTTTTACGGTTGGTCATGTTTGTTTCTGAAGTTGTTTCAAAATTTTGGACGCGCAGCAATGTAGAAGATTGGAATTTATTCAGAAATGTTCGGCCAGAAATATCACCTTGATCATTGACAGCAACAATAAAAAATTCATAGTCATAACCACTTGTTACCCTAAAATGAAAATTTGATGACGATTGGGGCTGTGTACAACTGTATCGAATCAGATGATCTGAGTTTTCAAACGCTTTGTAATAAAGTTGATATCTGTTGTCTGGAAATCTATTCAAAAAAAAGGATTGAATATGAACATAGTTCGTACCATGATCAGAAACAGCAAAATTGATGTCAAAAGCTGGTTTAATCTCCAATAAATCATCATAAATGTCATCCATTGCATGAAGTGAAATGTTATGACATACAAATACCATCAATACGACAGTTATCACACAATACTGAATTTTTTTCATAAATCTCCTCTAAAAATAGTAAGGTCATCCAGTCTTGTTTGAAAACAACCCGTCCCAGGTCTGGGACGGGTCGCGTAGTTTGAATTGCGCAGGCAAACTGAATATACAAATTAATTCAAATATCTTTCTTGATTATGGGGTGACTTCAAGAGTGATTGTACCCTCTTTCCCTTCATCTTTAGCGATTATCGTATAATCCATTGCTGTTGAAATCGTTACAGACTGTGCAACAGAAACCAGTCCTGATGGAAATATATCAACAATATCAGGCTCAGCAACGACAACATTCCAATCAACTTCAGATGTAAGATCAACTTGAAGCTGATCACTATATTTTCCAATGGCTTGCAATGACAACTGTGTGTATCCTACAGGAACCGAAGGTGCTTGTGGATCAAAGCCTGGTAAATCAGCTGAAGCCTTTATTACAATAGATTCCAGTTCATGAGGGACAACTTCGACTTGAAACGATCGGGTAATTGCTTCTGATTCAACTATTTTTTCTGCGATAACATCAACCTGGCCCACCTGGATACCGGTTAAAACAGGCTCAGATGGATTCATAAACTGCGCAATAGTATTATCAGAAACAGACCAGTTTACAGAAAGATTCTGAATCAAATCATCATTGGTTTTGATACCTGTTGCCTTGAATGTCAGTGTATATCCTTCTGAAACTTGAGGTGGATCTAGCCAGATTGTTGGTGCAATTGGCATAATCCATATGGATTTCAGAATGGCTTCATCGACATACAACAATGCTGTATTTTCTTTCTGGTCTAAACTTGCTGTAATTCTAACCGGTGCTCCACTCTTAGCTACAGCTATTATCTGACCATTTTCATTTGGATCTGTCCGAGCGATTTGTTCGTCACCAGATGACCAGGCTGCCGATGCTGTAATGTCAAGTTTACTTCCATCTGTATATTCCCCCATTGCTTTATATTGCAGATGTTCACCTTCATGAAGTCTTGAAATATTTGGCGTAATTGTTATTGACTTCAATTCTGCTCCTGAGACATTTATGATAAATGTTTCTGACATGTTTCTGGCTTTTGCAATAATTGACACAGGTGCCAGTGAAGGTGTAATTGCAGTTGCTTCGCCAGTGGTCTGATTAATGGCTATAATGGTTGGATCCGATGATGACCAGGCGAGAAAGTCATCTTGATTGTTTAAAATTCTTGCTTTACCATCAGTAAACATACCTGTCGCAGAAAAATGAATCTTATTCCCTTTGGGTATGGTCGCATTCGGAATTGTATCATTTATTGTCCTGATTGTAATACTGATTAATTGTGCATCATTTACCGTTAACAGTGCAGTTCCAGTAATAGTGTCCATATTTGCAAATATAGTGGTCGTTTGTGTAAGTTCACTGGCAGAAATTGCAGTCGCGATGCCTGTCTTGCTATCTATTGCAGCAACTGTGGGGTGCGATGATGACCATGTAACTGAATTTGTGATAATAGGCTCTGTAAAATCAGAAAATAATCCCCTTGCAACAAATCTCTGGATGATTCCCTCAGGCAGCACAGAATTATCAGGTGAAACAGATATACTTAATAATGTTGCATCAGTAATTTCAATTTCATAGGTTGCTTCTACATTTTCCATGCTGGCAGTGACGACAACTTTACCCATGTTTAGATTACTTGCTTTTGCCAGACCAGGAGCTGTTGAACTAAATGTGAGTTTATCATCTGAACTGCTCTCCCATTGGACGCTTTGATCACAAATATTTTTCTTCTGTGTATTATCAGAATAGTATGCATTAACAAAGAATTGAAGTGTCAATCCTTTAGGGACAGACATTGCATTTGAGTCTACGACCCCTATTTCAATTCTTGTCAGGACCGCTGGTTGAATCCTTAATTGCGTGGTGTCAGAAAAACTTCCATCTGCAGATATCGCTGTAATTATTACTGTTCCAGTAAGTAAGGATGCGATTGAATTTGTTGAATTTTCAAATTTAGCAATAAGTTCATCAGATGAAAGCCAGGTGACACTGTTGGTGAGGTCTTCTTCCGACCCATCACTGAAAAAACCCTCTGCAGTAAAAGATACTTTTTCCCCTTTATTAATGGTTTGATCTGATGGATCAATATCCAACCCAACCAAACGTGGTTTCTGTACGTTAATATAGGATATGGCAGAAAAGTTCGTATCCGGCATTGTTAGTGTTAATGTAATAATTACTGGATAATTTATTGCACCAATAGTGACCCCGCCTGAATGAAATACAGTTTCAGAAGGATGCGAAGATTCCCATTTTATTTCATTTGAGGCCAAAACCCTTGTGCCTTCATTTGATAAGTTACCTATTGCGTTTAGTTGGACAAATTCTCCATTTGCGATTGTTATTGATTCAGGCATTGCCTGTATAGATTGAATTGTCGCGTCATCTAAATGAATCGTAGCATGGTTTGATTTTGTTATGCCAAGATCAGTGTATTCAGCAAATATTTTTACGATACGTATATCAGGATCATTATCAGCTTTAACCAAACCACTATCCGAAACAGTAGCAAGATTTGTATTCTCCGAGCGCCATGTTATATTTTCAGTATGTATACTGTTATCAGTATAATATACAGTAGCTGTTAGCGATTTACTCTCACCAAGTGGAATATGTAAGATTGATGGAAAGATTACCAGACGATCTGGTATCGCTTGTGTAATTCGTGCTTGAAATATATTTTCAACACCAGCATCACAATTACAATTGATTGACAGTGTTGTATCATATGGAATAGAATCTTTATCAATTTGTGCTTTAAGATAGTAAATCCCTTCATTCATGTCATAGTCACGTGAAGTAATTGCATGGGATTCAGATTCAATCGTAACATTGGTTAATGGGCGCCTATCAGTATTTGAGTAAATGCCAATCACGCTGACTGGTATTTCCATTCCATTGGGGATTGAGATGTCTTTTGGTGAAGTCTCAATTCGTTTCAATATTTCTTTTGTGATTGTAATTTTGATAACACCCTGAATATTCTTCTGATTATTTATCATTACTTTAATAATGGTTTGAGTATCGTTCCCAAATGTGTTGGGGGCTGTAACATTTCCAGTTTGACTGATCGTGGCAACTGTTTCATCTTCAATTTGCCAGAGAAATGTATGTTGATCTTGAGGATAGGATAAACCATCAGTATAAATGACTGTTGGGGTTAATTGCAGTCTTTCACCCAGAGGCAAAACAATTTGATTAGGTTCAATACTAATGTGATCAGGCACTGCTTTTTTGATAACAATTTCAAAGTTTTGATCTTCAGATAATTCACTACAACGAATTGTCATGGATGTTGTATAGGGAATGTTTTCTGCATTTAAAAGCGCCTTAAGATAATATAGTTTTTCCTTATCATCATAACGTACAGTTAAGATATCAGACGCTGATGTAAATGTCGGATCAGATATAATGATTTCATCAGAATTTGAAAAAACGCCAACCACCTGGAAAGCTCTTTCTTTTCCATTGGGTATCTCCTCTATATCAGGTGACATTTTTAATGATTTTAACACCTTATCTCTAATTGAAATATTTATGAATCCCACAACTTCTATCATCCCAGCCAATCGTGCAGTCACAGTGGGAGTCACTTGAGTGTAATTTTCAATATGGTTAGCGACAGTTACTAAGCCATTGCTGTTAACAGTTACGATAGAAGGATCAGAGGTTAGCCATAAAAAGTTATGCTGTGTTTCAGGTCGTGGTCGTTCATCAGAGTAAAAAACAGTGGCTGTCAACTGAAGCGAATCACCTAATGGAATTGACTGTCCTTCATTTGATGTTGGAATTTGCCGGATAACAATTCTATCAGCTTCAGCATCAATAATATTCAGTGTCGCATCACCTGTCATGCCCTCATAAGTTGCAATAATTTTAAGACTGCCTGTTAAAGAGTCCACCTTGGCTTTCAAAAGGCCATTTTGATCAATTTCTACCCAATCTTCCCAATCTTCTTTTGATGCCGACCAGGTCACAACAGATGTGACATCCAATGTATAACCTTTTGAGAATAGAGCATTTGCAGTAAAAGTTCTTGTCCTTCCAATGGGAACACTTAAGCTATCAGCTGAGACGATTATTTTTTGCAAAGTTCCATAAACAGTCTGGCGAAGATGATTTTTGGCTTCATCAATACTAACCATATCTCTTTCTTTATTGGCTGTGAATTGATCTTTTATTTCGTCTAAAATGAGTGCCATTTCATTTTCAAATTGAATACCATTATCAAGAACCATTGAATGATTACTAATTCTGCTGGAAATTTCCGGCAAAATTTCAATGCCATCATCAAGATAGCCATTTGAGTCAATTGATTGCAACAAACGACATATGGCAATTACTTTGGGATGATTGAAATCATGAGCATCTTCCACCAGGTCAATCGGTGTCATTTCGGCTTTGGCAATCCCAGCTCCCAGTACCAAGTCTCCAATGGAGAATGTTATTAATTCACCATCAAGATATTTAAATTCACCACTAATATTGGTAACTCCCTTTTGCGTCAGTGTTTCATAGTCAAGTCCCTGAACAAAACTGTCTCTAAAAACACCGGTTTGAACCGCAGGTACAGTCAATTTCGTCGTTCCAGAAACATTTGAAATGGTATCAGTATATTGCGCAGTGGCGATTACCTCACATATTGTTTGCGCTTGAAACAGACCTTCATCTGAAATTTTCGCTTTTGTTTCATCTGACAATGACCATTTTGATTGTACAGTTAAATCCTGTGTGTAACCATCTTCCCAAATACCAGTTGCAGAAAGTTGCAAAGAATATCCCACTGGGATTTTTGGTGATGATGGCTGTATTTCAATCTTCTGAAGTCCAGATCTCACGACTGAAAGATTACAGGTTTCTGAAATTGCGTCATATGTTGCAGATATCATTGTTTTTCCAACTGATTTGGATTCAATACGACCTTCGATGCCTTCACCATGCAATGCAACTGCAACTTGTGTATATGATGAACGCCAGATCGCTTCTGATGTGATGTCCTTTTTGATTCCATCTGAATAAGTTCCAATGGCAGTGAAGTTCATAAAATGATTCAATGAAAGCGAATTACTATTTGGATCACTACTTAAAGTAATGGTATCAAGAGCATGCGCCTCTACTGTAATTGTTATCCCCCCAAAAATATTGTGCGCAAATGCTTTTATCGTAGCCGTCCCCATTGAAACCGCTGTAATCATGCCTGTATCACTTATTTCAATACAATCAGATGTCGATTCCCAACGAATAATCTCATTGTTTACCGCGGGTGGGATGTCTGAAAAAATCATTTCTGATGTTAACTGCATTGTTCTTCCCTTTGCCAGAGAAGTTGAGGGGGCAGTAATTTTTACAGCAAGCAAATCTGATTTGTACACAGTTAATATGGCAGTGTCACTGACTTGTAAATATGTTGCTTTCACAGTAATAGGCGTAGTCATGTTTGCTACTGTAGGGGTAGTAGCGCCATGTTCATCAATTGTACCCTTTGTTACAGTCCAGTTGACAAGATCTGTAACAACTTGCGTATAGCCATCTTTCCATACCCCGATTGCCTGGAACTGTTTGGTATTATTGGCTTTTACAAAAGTATCAGACGGAATAACATCAAGATAATCAATATTATCCCTGGTTACATTCACATGAATTGTGCTTGTGATTCCGCCATACAATGCTTCTACTGTCGTACTGCCGACTTTCAGAGCTTTAACTTCAATAGTTTTTGAATCGACAACTGTAACGCTTACAATGTTTTTATCCTTAGAAGTCCATGTCGCATTTGCGATATAATCTTTTATGTTATCTGAATACGTTCCCTTTGCCCATAATCGATGCGGAGCCACTCCTTGTTGCAGGTTTAAATTAGCAAGAGGCAGTTCATTCGCATCAAAAATTTCTATCTTATCCAGCGCATGTTCTGTGATTGTTAAATGTGTGATGTCTGTTAAACCATATAGCTGAGCTGTGATTACTGTTGGTGTTAAACGCTGTTCCTTTGATGTCGCTAATCCTGTATTTTTATCAATAGTTGCAGTTTCTGTAATAGATGAACTCCATGTCACTCGATTAGTAACAATCTCAACAGTGTTATCTGCATATTTGATTGTTGCTGTATATTGTTGCGTCCGCCCTAAAGGTAAACTTACCATTTCTGGCAAGATAGATAAGCTGATGGGTTTTTTCTCAAGCACTTCAACTGAAGTTGCTTGCGTTATTGCTATTGTATCAGCCCTTCCATCCAGTGTTTTTGTTTGGCCTTCAGCAATAATTGTGATGATTCCTTTGTCATAGCCTGTTAGAACTCCAATGCGAGAGTCTATCGTAAATTTTGCCTTTGTTGGATCACTTGAATACCAATCCAATTGAGCGGTTATGTATTCTTGGTGTTTATCTGTATAGATACCAATACCTGTAAAAATCTGCTCTTCGTTTACAGGAAGTGTGATGTCTTCAGGATAAAGTTTTATCTCTGTAAGGGCAGGTTTAATAACATTGACAGGCAGGTTTTGAACAATTTGATTGTGTACCACACGAATGATTGTTTGCGACAAATCTGTCTGATTTGTATCAAGCAAGCCTTTGAACTTTACATTATCAACAGTCGCAACTTTTGTAACAGAAGAAGACCAGCCCGCATCTGTTGTAAGTGAAATTGAAGATCCATCAGAATATATTCCCCTTGCATACAGTTGTGGGGTCATACCTTGCGGAAATGTATATGCTTCAGGTGTTGATTCTGCGCAATTGGCGCATGGTTTACAGTCAGCAAAAGATTTATCGACACTGATTAAGATTTTTCGTAGCACTTTTTGTTTAACAATAATTGGCGCTTTGAATACATCACCAGTATAAGGACCGTCCTTTATCTCTACACGAACATCGGTTTTTCCTAATTTGGTTTGGCTGGATGTTGCAACTGAATATGACATGGGATTAGGACTGGAAGTTGTACCCAACTCATTTTCATCATGTATCCACCATGAATCAGGAAATAAATCTATGATTGTTCCATCAGTTAAATGAATCAGCGCTGTAAATTCGATGGCATCGCCTTTTGCGAGTTCAACGTAAGGTGGGTAAATAGAGACTGTCTTTGGTGCGGGTTCATCAACTGTGATTATTTTTGAACCAGTAACTCCATCAAGAATCGCATTAACTTCAAGCTCAACAGGATAATTATACATTTGCATATGACTCGCATTGATTAGACCTTTTGAATCTACAATTGCAAGACTTGCATTAGAAGTTTGCCATCGCACTTTCTGTGTAACATTTAATTCTTGATTATCTGAATAGGTTGCCATTGCAGTCAATTGCATGCTATCACCTTTTGCAACAGTATCTGTATACGATGAGATTTCAATTGAAACAGCAACAGGTGGTTCAACAATAATTTCTGTTGAACCAAATATTTTTTGATTTGTTTTAAAAGTAGCCTTAATTCTTGTTTTTCCAACATTTTCCGCCTTGACAACACCATTTACAGAAATACTTGCAACCAAAATATTGGATGTAACCCAGTCAACCTGATTGGTTATATCTTTTAAATCACCATCAGAAAAACGCCCTCTTGCAACATATTGAATACTTTGACCCTTTGCCAGACTTGTATTTACCGGACTCAGTTCAATATGTTCAAGCATCGCATCAACAACACTTAAATCTGCAAATCCTGAGATACCATCAAAAGCAGCACTGATTTTTGTTGTTCCAGGAAGAACCGCCTCTATGAGTCCTTTTTCATTCAATTTGTGACTAAAAAAAGCAAATGAGGTATCTGCTGATTCCCAAACCACTTTTTCTGTTATGTTTTCTGTATAATCATTAGAAAAAGAACCAACTGCTTTGAACTGCAATACTTCCCCTTTTGCCAATTCAAAAAAATTAGGAGAAATATCAATTCGTTGAAGGGCTGGCGCAGTTATGTGGAGATTGATGTGGCCTATTTCACCATCCAAAATAGCATTAATCTGGGTTGTTCCTAAATGTTTTGCTTCAAAAATAACGTAGCCATCTTTATCTGTATTATTTGTGGCGTCTGATATAAAGGAATCTGAGGAGGCCCATGTAACAATTTTTGTAATATTTCTTGGATCTTTATCTTCATCCTTGTAATGTGCATGCGCGATAAATCCAATTTTCAAACCAATTGGGACTTCGGGTGTTGTTTGATTTGAGTATTCCGGGTCAGGCGTAATAACAATTTTGTCAATTTCTCCATATATGGACTCTCTTAAATGCATTTGTGCATGTGTAGAAGTTACCAATTGTCGTTCACCTAAATCGGAGAATGGAGAAGGGTCCATGGTATTGAGTCGAACCATTAATGCTGTAATTTCATGATCAGTAGAAAAATCTAAAGTTGATTGGTCAAAAAATAGTGGCCGGCCAGCGATTTCATTACGAATTGTATCTGTTAAATATATACCATTTTCAGCATTACCATCTTGATCCATGGATTGAAGCAACCGGCTTATATTCGTTACAGCACGATTCTTAATTGGATCCTTTTCAAAACTGGCAGCTGGTATCAAATCCACAGGACTCATTTGACTTTTTGCAGGGACAGATTGTCCAAGAATAACTTTATCTCCTTGATTCAGATTCTCAGTCGGACTAATAGAAAAAGTTATTGTCTCGCCTTCCATAAAAGAGAATGAACCATCAGCATCTGTAACACCTTTTTGCGTTTCAGTTTCATAGGATAGCCCTTGAACAGGACTATCAACAAAATGACCTGTTTGTACTGAAGGGGATCCAGCTTTCGATGTGGTATTATTGTCATCATCACAACAACAAGCTGTTAATAGTGTAACGATCATGAATATCAGCATAAAAGTTTTGACAAAAAATAGACTTCTTCTGTCCATAATTTTCTCCTTTTCCAAATTAGGGTATTTATTACAATTTTTTTTAGAATAGATTTTGGGGTAAGCAAAGCAATACTCCCGAATCTTGTTCCATTATAAAATCCAAAAAGACGCAAGATCTCTTGGCTTGGTTATTAAATAATCAGGAGAGACGCCTTTCATTCAATTATAGTTTTGATTGAACGAAAGGCTAATAACAATTTAATATTATATTCTATACTTTTAATTGGCTTAATTCGATGTTCTGAAAAGAAAATCAATGTTTTTTTATTGACCAATTTTTATATTTTTGTTTTATACGTTATTAATAACTGCTTAATTTTTTATATGAAAATTATTATTTAACATTCAGGTGCATCAGTTATTTATTATAAAAATGAATTGCTTAATTTATTCACTTATTATATTTTATATCATGTAATCATGAATTTTCAAGATAATTTTTTAGTTTTTTCGTTTGATAGGTTCCCCAATGTGAATTATGTTCGTTTTAAACGACTGGCTTTCAAATCTTTAGCTTTGGATAGGGCGTATGCATAAATTGGGGGGAACATGTTACCCCCAATTTATGCATACGCCCTAATCACATTTGCTTTAGCTTTTTAAGTATAGCCAGGCGTTAAGCCAAAAAGAAATATTCTCCTGTTTGAGTTACGCTATAAAAATTATACAGGCAATTTAAATCTCATGACAACTTCTCCAGTTTCTCGGTTCACTTCAATGGCCTTGTCAGACAATTCCATTGACTTGCCAGTGGCCATTTGCATTAACCCAGATAAAAAATTTACTCCCTGATTCAAAACACTTTCAAGCTGCTCTGTTTGTGCTGGAGCGGATGGGGTCGATTCATCAGGCGGTTGTGTATTAACTTCAGCCTTGACATCATTCTCTGATTCAATAACATCCGGCTGTTCATTTGTTTCTATTTCATCATCAGCTTGTTCTGTCAGTATTGTTTCATCATTATCATCCATTTCATTCATAGATGTATCATGCTGAATGTCTGGAGAATCTCCTGAAAAATCATTCTCATCAGTGATTTCTGTAAATCCCTGAATTGCATTTTCCAAATCTTTAAGAAATTGGGATCTGTTCTTACTGGAAAAATCAACCTCATCAAGGGCACTATCTGGACTTAACACACTGTCAAACAAGTCTTGCTTAAGAAGTAAGCCGCTTGCAATTCGAGTTTCAATGGAATTTTGTGTAATGAAACTAATCACAGTCAGATGCTTGTTTTTTTGTCCCAAACGATCAATGCGTCCGATTCTTTGATTTTTTTTTGCCGGATTCCAGGGTAACTCAAAGTTAATGACCGCATCGGCTGTCTGAAGATTTAATCCTGTCCCACCGGCCTCAGTAGACACAAAAATTTTGCATTCTGGATTATCTTCAAATTCTTGAATCAATTTTGGACGATTCGCAACCGGTACTTTACCATTTAATTCGACGTAACCAATATTGTTGTCACGAAGGAGGCGACCAATCATTTGATTCATCCGGATCCATTCAGAAAAAATAACGACTTTATGTTTAGAATGTTCCAGATCCAGCTTATCCAGTAAAACCTGTTTTAATTCATCTAATTTGGGCGAGCATGGTTCGCCAATTTCCACCAGATGAGTTGAGTCGCATACCATTCGCATTTTTCCCAATAAAACCATTAATCGCTGCATATCAAAGGGGGTCATAAATTTTTTATGAATAATGCGTGCCACACCGCGTGCATAAGAACTGTGAAGTTCGGCCTGTCGTTGATGCATAGGAACTGGAATATCAATATGCCTGACTTTTGGCAGTTGTTTTAATACATCATGTTTTTCTCGTCGAATAAGAACAGGTTTCAATCGTTCTTTTAATTTTTGAAGATTATAATAGCCATTGATTTTATTTCGTTTAACCATATCAAAATAACAATGTTGATAGGAAAATTCCCACAAAGGTGAAAGAATTTTGGGATCTAAAAAATCCATGATTGAATACAGATCAATCAGTCGGTTTTCAATGGGAGTACCGGTAATTATCAGGCCATGTTTTTTGGGAATTTGCTTGACAGTATTGGCTGTCAGAGTTTCATAGTTCTTAATACGCTGTGCTTCATCCAAAATAATAAAATCTGGTGATTCCTTTTGTAAAATAGCCAAATCGCGGAGCACTGTCTCATAATTCGTAATTAAAAAATAATCCAGCTCATTTTCATAGACATGCTGGCGTTTTTCAGGTGATCCTTCAATGATTGTCGCCTTTTCATCTGAAAATCGTTCAATTTCACGTTTCCACTGATCTTTCAATGATGCCGGGCAAATGACCAATGTGCGCTCAAAGCCAAATAATTCTTTCTTAAAAATAGCTGTACCAATGGCCTGAACAGTTTTCCCCAGGCCCATTTCATCCGCAATAATGGCACTTTTTCGCATGGTCGCAAAAAATATGCCTTCTTTTTGATAGTCAAATAACTCACAGCTCAGAACTGAAAAATCAAGATTTGCATTTTTGGCGATTCGGTGAATCATTCGATCTTCAAAAAAAGATTCAACTGCTGTATGAACTTCCGGGCGGATATTAATATTTTTATGAACCTGAGCTGATTCTATAAAATTCAACATATTACCTGTTTTTTCATGGGGCAGTGCATGGGAATCACCAAAATACGTATTTAAGAGCGATTTTACTTCTGGTGTCATTGAATCAGGATAATACCAGGAAATCTGATAATTGTTTAGCGGATCCAAATATATTTCAACAAAGGGATAATCATTAGATTTAGAAATAAATTCAGGCATTTTGCGGGCTGCCATAAATGCAGCCATCAGATGTTTACATATGCCCAATTTATTGGTTTGAAAATCTGGACAACAACAATAACCCTGTTGCTTTTCAATATCACGAAATGTCACATAATAGCATCTCCCTTTTTCATTGACAACTTCATGCTCGCCATAAATATTGTCCGCAAATTGAATCCGATACTTTTCTCTCAAGGCTTTTTCTTTACGTTCTAATAGAACGCGTTGAATCATTCCTTCACGTGTATATTGCTTTCCCTGTGGCGAAATGGGTGCAATATGACGTTTACAAAAGTCTTTCAATTCCAATAATCCCACAATTGCATGTTGACAGTTGTGAGACCTGGCATTGCAATTACATTTTGTCGAAATGGCATTATTTGAAAATGTAATCGTTAATGTATAATCTTTGTATTCATCATCAATGGAAAACCGAAACTGATATTGTCCATGTGTCAACATTTGGCACTGACCATTTTGATAAAGTTTGTTCGCTCTTCTGATTACCAGATCGGAAACTGATGAATCCTGCTGAATTTCCATAATTTTTTGCTGAATAAGTGATTGCATGGTAATTTCCCTTATAAACCAAAGTGTTACTCCCACAAATGGATGTCATTATGATACGCGACTTCATTTGTTAATGGGTCAAAGTTACGTCTAAAGACAGCAGTAACGTGCCGTCCATTGTCTTTCCAGAAAACTTCATTTGCAGCATAACGCGTCATAAATATACCGCGACCTGATGTCTTTAAAATGTTTTCAGATTCTGTTGGATCCGGAAGGTTCGAATAGTCAAATCCATCACCGGAATCAATGATTTCGAGATGAATGTCATTTGCATATCTGAATCTAATAGTAATGCTTTTTGTTGGATCTTCTTTATTTCCATGTTTCCAGGCATTCAAAAGCATTTCAGTGAGGGCAGTACGAAACATGTGGCTTGAAACTTGAAATTTTCTTGTTTCACATTGTTCCATTGCTTCATTATACAACTGCTGAATAAAATCATCAATCTCCTGAACAGTTTTTGGATAAATTTGATGTTCTATGGCTGTGTCAGTAGATTCAACTTCAAACCATAACAAAGTGACATCATCTCCTGTCTGGTTGATAATGACCGGCTCCCCTTTTTCTGAAAAGGATTGTTTAAATAATCCATTGGATTTTAATCCGATCCAACCAATAAATTGCACCATAACATCTGAAATATCCTGATGACCATTTTGAGTCAATATTTCCAGACGATCTCGTATTTCTTCAATTGTTAAAGCAGCGCCTCCTGATTTCATGGGCACATCAAGCATGCCATCAGTAAATAAAATATAACGATCTCCAGGTAACATTGAATGAACGCCTTTTTCAAATTGACAGTCAGGCATGGGCACAGGTAAGTTCGTGCCATCATCACCGGGTTTTCCCATTGTATAAACTGTCTTATCTCGAATTAGAAAAAAAACCGGATGTCCGGTTGAGACAAAATGCAATGATGATGTATTGTGATCAATCATAATATTAATTGATGTGAAAAACTCTTCCAGAGAAAAAGCCTTGGATTTGATTATTTCTTTATTTAAAAGTGTAATCATTTTGTCCAGTGGAAGGATTGAATTATTGTGAATAATGGCATTATGAATCAAATCAGTGGTGATACTTCGTAAAATGCATCCCACTTCATGTCCGGATTGATCCTTAATGCTCATAAAGGTTTTTCCAGGTTGGCTTTTACCTGAAGAGACAGACTTGACAAATAAGTGATCTCCCCCCTCTTTATGACAAGGACTGGTACAATAATTGATAAATAAATTTTGATTGTTTTCAAGGTTAATATTTCGTTCAGGTCGACTATGAATCACATTCATAATACGTTTGGCCTGGAATATATTAATATCTTGCTTTTTTAAAAGCTCCTTAATATCAGTAATGTCAGATAAACTTTGAACAAGAATATCCTTATCGCCCAACCGAGCTGTTTTAAACCATCGCCTTGTATGAATGATATCACAGCCACTTGTTTTCAATATACTATGGTCTCTATAGCATTTTACATGAGAATTACTGGCATCAGAGAACTCACCTGATCCCAAATATTCACGAAAATCCTTGTTGATTAATTCTTTTCGTTTGGTGCCGACCATATCGCAAAAAAATGGATTGACATCAATAATGTGATGCGTTTGAGGATCACTGATAACTACACCATTTTGAATGGTTGCCATAATGGTCTCAAGGTATGTTTCTTTTTCTTTGAGTTGTAAAATGGCTGCTTCTAATGCTTCTCGATTCTTCTTCAAATCCAAATGAATATTCACTCTGGACTTAACAATTTCTATATTGAAGGGCCGAGTGATATAATCTGATGCTCCCAGCTGAAGGCCATAGGTTTCTTTGTCTGCTTCATTTTCGGACGTGATGAAAATGATTGGAATAGCAGATGTTTCTGGATCCATTTTCAAGTGAGAGCATACTTCATACCCATCCATTTCAGGCATGATAACATCTAGCAGTATGATATCCGGTTTTGGATGCGCGTTTGCTTTTGCGATGGCTTCGTTTCCATGTATTGCTGAAATAATATGGTATTCTTCTTGTAATTGTGCTTCCAAAAGAAACAGGTTAACTTTCGAGTCATCTACAATCAAAATGGTTGATTTATGGTTTATCATGCGCATTTCCTTTTATTTTTTTTGACCACAAGACAACTTGATCCAAAGACAATTGCAGGTGGCATATCGCATTAAAATGACATAATAGAACATAAACATACGAAAAAAACAATCTTTAAATAATAAAATATCGGCATCAGGCCTATCGTTAAGTTCGCCTTCTAATATGGATTAGATTTCGGTTTTTGTTTAAGCCATAGATTTTTCAATAGTTTGTCCTTCATAGAAGTTTCCTAAACCTGGTGACGTTGTCTTTTTGTGGCAATAATTATGCCATGAAAAGGCAAAATGAAACAATCAAATTAATTCTAAGTTATTTTTTTGAGAAGGTAAAATTTTTTTTGACATTTTACCATGTCAATGATAATCGAAAACAATTTATTTTAATCAATTTATATATTTAGATTAAACGCATTCCCTAAATGTGGGAAAGTGCAATTACGCAGTTGTAGCATGAACCATCCTTACGTTGCCTTCAATCAATAACTGGAAACAAACCTAAGATCGAGAATAAATGTGAATCGTTTATCCTCGCACTTAGATAATAAGTTGTGATTAAATCTATTTTGGGGAAAATGCACACATTTAGATGATAAACAGGGCATATGTATAATTAGGGGGAACATATGTTTCACCTAATTATACATATGCCCTTATAAACAATAGAATCCATGAAAATTTCAATTAATCAATTATTTCAGCATGCAGTAACAGCACAAAAGCAAGGGCAATGGAAAAAAGTAATTCATTTATTGCAAACGTTGCTTCAAGCCGAACCAAATCATGAACAAGCACTGCATTTAATGGGATTGGCAAAAAGCATTCAGCAAGACCATCAGGCCGCTGAAAAATATGTACTAAAATCAATTCACCTTTCTGAAAGTCAAGAGAATTTAAACACATTAGGTATTATTTATTTGCGTCAGGGGCAAATATTAAAAGCAATCAAGTATTTCAAAAAAGCGCTGACTTATAATAACAAATCATCAAAAATTTATAACAATTTAGCACAGTCAAATTTGCTGATTGGCAATTCACACGAAGCAATTAATAATTATCATATTGCATTATCGATCAGAAGTGATAGGCTGCTTATCAGTAATTATTTGCTTGGCTTGAATTATGTATCTTTTTTATCGCCTGAGCAAATTTTTCAAGCCCATGCGCAGTACGCCAGATATCTTAACTTGAAAGTCTTGTATAAACACCATTCGATGGTTTCAAAAGAAAAAATTAGAATTGGATACGTTTCTGGTAGTTTTCGCCAGAATTCCATTCGTTTTTTTTTACTTCCAGTACTTAAAAATTTTGATCGAAATAAATTTATCACCTGCTGTTATTCCGATACGCTGCGAGAAGATGAGATCACAGATGAAATAAAAACATATGTTTCGGAATGGACACGCACTCTTCATATGTCTCATGATGAAATGGCATCAAAAATTTTTCAAGATAAAATCGATATTTTAGTGGATTTGTCAGGTCATATGTCTGGTAATCGACTGCCGGTTTTTGCAAAACAACCTGCGAGAATTCAAGTGACCTGGTTAGGATATCCCAATACAACAGGGCTTCAAAGTATACATTATCGTTTTACTGATGCTGTCGCTGATCCACCGACCAATGATGCATATTATACCGAAAAACTAATACGATTGTCCCCATGCTTTTTGTCGTATCAACCTGACAAGAATAGCCCTGAAGTATCACCACTTCCTTCTGATACGACCGGTGTTTTCACATTTGGATCTTTTAACAATCTGGCCAAAATGAATGAGTCTGTAATCAAACTATGGTCTGATATACTTAAATCTCTTCCAGAAACACGATTATTAATTAAAGCCAATCCCCTGTCAGATATTAAAATACAGGAATTCATTATCAATAAGTTTAAATCGCATGGTGTAAAAAACGAAATAAAATGTTCTGGATTTATTCAAAATATGCAATCCCATTTATCCATGTATCACCAGATTGATCTGGCGTTGGATCCATTTCCATACAATGGAACAACAACAACTTGTGATGCACTATTGATGGGAGTTCCTGTGTTGACACGTTGTGGAAAAATGCATGCAAGTCGCGTTGGAGCAAGTCTATTATCATGTATTGGACTCAATGATTTTATTGCTTATTCCGATGCTGATTATGTTTCAAAAGCAATATATTTGTATCATCATCCTTACATCTTAAGTGATCTCAGAAAAAAACTGCGCCATATTTGTTTGCAATCGGTATTAATGAATGGCGCCAGGTTTACGCATTCATTAGAGGCAGTGTATTACAATCTAATCTGTAATGATTGTGAAAAGTCTAATGATGAGATAAATAGTTATTAATGGTTATTGTTTTGAATAAATAATGAATAATAAAGGAAAGGAATAATTAATGCACTTTATAGCGAAGGATAAAAAAGGAATAGAACAGTATCGCCACTATTTAGGGCCACGCTATAAGACATTTTTATCTGCTTTTGATTTATTCGTATCAATAAATGGAAAAGTAATCGTTGAATTGGGCACTTCAAGAAGTTTTGTTCCTGCCGATATTGAAGGCTGTCGTGTTAATGATCCGAAATACTGGGACAGGGATCGTCCCGAAAACTGGGATTGGGGAGCGGGCATTTTTACCAGAATGTGTGCCATGCATCTTGAATCGCATAAACCAGTAATACATACTGTTGATATATCTTCAGATGCTATCAATATCTGTAAGGTAATTACCAGCGACTATTCACATATGATTTCATACCATATCATGAAATCCGAAGATTTTTTAAGTCATTTTGAAGGTAAGATTGATTTACTGTATATGGATACTGGCGAATCCGAAGAGCAGGCAGATAAACTTCATTTGAAAGAAGCTCAAATTGCACTATCCAGAAATTTATTCTCAGAAAATGCGATTATTTTGATTGATGATGTAAATATACCTGGCATGAATAATTCAAAAGGGCGCTACTCTATTCCATTTTTACATCAAAATGGTTTCCACTTAAGCCTATTTGATTATCAAGTTCTCTTGCAAAGAAATCGCAATACAAAAAGTATTTCTCCTGAGAATCAATTTATTCAGGCAAATAAAATATTTGAAAAAGGCGATTTTCCAACTGCTATTCAATTGTATGAGGAATTACTCATTCAGCGACCGGGTAATGTGTCCATCTTGACAAATTTGACCGCTGCATATTTTCAAATGAATAAAATAATTGATTCAAGAAACAATCTGTGTCAACTGGTAGCGCATTCACCCAATAATGGACATGCCTGGAATAATCTTGGAAAAATGTATCGAGAAACTGGACAGATTGAATTGGCTTTAGACTGCTTTCAGAAAGCACTTCGACTGTTAGATAATATGGATACCATTGCCAGTAATCGCTTGTTTACATTGAATTACGACCACAATTTGTCCCCGGAGGAGGTGGCTCATGAACATTTTCAGTGGGGAGAGTCTAAAAAAGAATGGCATCAAAAATGTAGGATTTCCAAAAAAAAATTCATCCGAATTGGTTATGTGTCTCCGGATTTTTCAATGCATGCTGTTTCATTTTTTATCAAGCCCATTCTCAGATATTATGATACGAATCGATTTAAAGTCTTTTGTTACGCGAATGTTGTGAAACCAGATACAGTGACGCATGAATTTCAAACAATGGATTTAGAGTGGCGGGATATTTATGGTCTTTCGGACACATCTGTGATAGCACAAATCAAAAGAGATGAAATAGATATATTGGTTGACCTTGCGGGCCATACACGCAACAATCGGCTGTCCCTGTTTGCGATGAAACCAGCGCCTGTTCAATTAACATATCTGGGCTATCCAAACACAACAGGACTTCAAGCTATTGATTATCGTTTAACAGATAGAATTGCTGATCCACCAGCATCTCAAAAGTTTCATACCGAAAAATTGATGTACTTGAAACCATGTTTTTTATGTTATGAACCTCAGGTTGATACACCAATCCCAACAAGAATTGATTCTGAAAAGATAACTTTCGGTTCGTTCAATAATATCGGCAAAATGAATAAACATGTCATTCAAACTTGGTCCTCAATATTATTGAAAATTCCCAATGCCCAATTATTCTTGAAATCGAGAGTATTGGCTGATGATAAAATGCAACAATTTGTCAGAAATTCATTTAAAGAATTCGGTGTACAGCAAGATCAGTTGGTGTTTTCAGGTTTTATTCATGATCATACAGCCCACTTAGAGTCATATCACAAGGTTGATATCGCTCTTGATTCTTTCCCATACAATGGAACCACAACAACCTTTGAATCTTTATGGATGGGGGTTCCGGTGATAACATTAGAAGGAAATACACATGCTTCACGTGTCGGAAAATCAATCTTAACATCCCTGGATTTGACTGATTTTATTGCATCAAATGAATCTGAATACATTGCTAAAGCCATTTATCTGGCTACAAACAAATCCTTTTTAAATGCTTTGAGAAATTTGTTGCGTCAACGATTAATCAACTCTCAATTATTAAATGCAAAAGTATTTGTAAGGCAATTAGAAAATATTTATGATAAAATCATTCACATGTAAAAAAATCAATCTGAATTCCTGAATTCCGATGAAATTAACCCATACAATGCCAGGTATTTCAAATAAAATAACAGGCCAGTTCATGAAAAATATAATTGACTCAACAGACATGATTTTTCAAAAAGCCTTAAAAGAGCATCAATCCGGAAATATTCAACAGGCAAAATCACTATACTTAGATATTATAAAAAAAGATTTAACATATTCTGATGCTTATCACCTTCTGGGTGTCATACAGGCGCAACAGTCTCAAATTGCTCAAGCTATTCACAACATAGGCCATGCTATTAAATTGTCCGAGTGTGAACTTTATTACAATAGTCTTGGTGCTGTATATTTGAAACAAGGTTATATTCAAAACGCGCTTTTCAATTTAAACAAAGCTTTGAAAATAAATGATCAATATATTGATGCATATAATAACCTCGGACAAACCTTGCTTCTTGCAGGTGAATGCGTGGACGCAGTAAATTGTTTCAGAAAGGTGATATCTCTAAACAGCAATGTGCCACAGCTTTATAGCAATTATCTGACCTGCTTGAACTATCTACCATCAATAAGCCATGAAACAATTTACCAGGCACATGTATCATTTAACAAACGATTTCATTCCAACCAAACTATTGCTAAGCATCAATTTACGAAAAAGCCCAAAAAAAAATTACGTATTGGATATGTATCACCTGATTTTTGTCGTGGATCAGTTGCTTTTTTTATTGAACCTGTTTTGCGCAATCATGACGCCGATGCATTTGAAATCTTTTGTTATGCCAATACCAGCCAGCCCGATGATATTACGCAACGTATAAAGCCCCATGCAAAAAAATGGATTGAAACCAACCAGATGAATGACGATCAAATGGCTGATAAGATTATGCAGGATAAAATTGACATCCTGGTCGATTTATGTGGGCATTTTTCAGAAAATCGTCTGCCAGTATTTACCAGAAAACCAGCACCTATCCAGATGACTTATTTGGGCTATCCAAATACAACAGGCCTTTCGAGCATTGATTATCGATTGACAGATGCTATAGCCGATCCTCATAACAGAGATGTGTATCATTCAGAAAAACTGGTTCGTTTGCCAGCGCCTTTTCTTTGCTATCAGCCTGTTGTCAGCAGTCCTGATTTATCTACTCTGCCAGCAGATACCAATGGATTTGTCACACTGGGTTCATTTAACAATCTGGCAAAAATAACTGATAATGTCATTCATGTCTGGGCGACTATTTTAAGACAAATCAAATATGCAAAACTGTTGTTAAAAGCACGCCCATTTATAGATCCTGTTACTTGCGCACATTTTCAAAACAAATTTCAACAAAAGGGTATTTCTCAAGACAGGCTCATTTTTAAATGTTATGATGATCGAATAAAAACTCATTTAATGGCATACAATAATATAGACTTGGCACTTGACACTTTCCCATATAATGGCACAACGACAACTTGTGATGCTTTATGGATGGGCGTACCTGTTATAAGCCTTTGTGGATCTTGCCACGCGAATCGTGTGGGAGCAACACTCTTGTCTTCCATCGGAATGAAGGATTTTATCGCATATTCTGAAAATGAATACATCACCAAAACAATAGATATATGTCAAAATTTACAATTATTGAAAACAATTCGTAGACAATTGCGATCTGTTATGCAACAATCTACATTAATGGATGCCAAGCGGTTGACGATGAATATTGAATCTGTGTATAAAAGCATTTGGTCAGCTAAGGAGAATTAGTTGAATAGCATAAATTACTAAAGTTCAATTACAAAAACCGAAATCAAATCTATGAGGCCAAATATATGTATTCGTTTTGGAAATAGGTTCGTTTTCGCTTTTAGTTCTGGGGCAAACATAAGGTTCGCCCTTACATTGATTAATACATTTTTTTACATCAACATCATTAACAGACAAAAATATGACAATTGCATCTCAACTAAAAAAAGCTCTGAAATACCAAAACTCAGGCTGTATTGATTCTGCAGAAAAACAATACCGATATATTTGTACAACCTATCCCAATCATCCGGATGCACCCAATTTGCTGGGATGTCTCCTTATGAATCAGGGTAACTATACAGAAGCTGAACAATTTATTAAAACAGCCATCCGATTAAAACCAGATGTTTATTTCTTTTATTATCACTTGGGATTAATCTATGTATTTCAGAAAACTTGGCCAAAAGCAAAGGATGCATTTCTCAAATCACTGAAACTGAATCCATCCCATGTTGAAAGCTATAACAACCTTGGTATTACATACCGATACTTACAAGAATATGATCGTGCTGTTTCAACCTTTAGCAAAGGCCTTCAAAAAAACAATTCCAATTGTGACATTCATTGTAATCTTGGCGGTGTATATTCTTTGATCGGGAAATTTGAAAAGGCTGAAAAACATTTACTAACAGCCCTGAAATATTCCCCCACTTCACCACTATATCATAGAGAAATTGCCAGCTTATACCAAAAGCAGAATCTTTTTAAAAAGTCTGAGTATCATTTGCTTCAAGCATTAAAGTATGATCCAGATTGCGTTGAGGCGATGAACAGTTATGCAGTCAATCTGAAAAATCAGGGAAGAAATCAAGAAGCATACAACTTACTTAATCAGGCCACTGAAAAAAGAAATGATTATTGGGATATTTACAGCAACAAATTGTTTTTACTTCACTTTATGCAGGATCAATCACCTTCATCTATTTTTCAGGAGCATGTCAAATATGGTCAACAATTGATGTCGGAATTTCGGCCACAAACACATATATTTCATTATAACAAATCTTCTAAAATTCGGATCGGTTATGTTTCTCCAGATTTCAAGCGGCATTCTGTCGCTTATTTTATTGAATCCATTCTTCGCAATCATGATCAAAAAAAGTTTTCAGTATATTGTTATGCCAATGTTAAGCAACCGGATGAAGTAACACAATCTTTCCATAAACTAAGGGTAAAATGGCGAGATATTTATGAAATCCCCGACAATGATGTGATTGCCAAAATCACGACAGATCAAATTGATATTCTCATTGATCTGGCCGGCCATTCAGCAAATAATCGCATGACACTTTTTGCGCAAAAACCCGCTCCCATTCAAATAACTTATTTGGGTTATCCAAATACAACAGGTTTGCCATCAATTGATTATCGAATAACTGATAGAATTGCAGACCCAAATCAACTGATACCATTGAATACAGAAAAATTGTTATATATGAATCCCTGTTTTTTGTGTTACACACCTCAAACATATACACCAATAAAAAAGCAACCTAGGTCAAATCGCATCATATTTGGCACATTTAATACACTTGCTAAAATGAATGATCAAGTTATAAAAGTTTGGGCTGAAATACTGAAACAGTTACCTCAATCAAGTCTTTTATTAAAAAACAAAAGTATTACCGATTGTGAAATACAGGTAAATATTCAAAATAAATTTCAAACTTATGGTATCAATAAAAACAGGCTTATATTTAAGCCATATATCAATGATCCGGTAGAACATCTCTTGTTGTATCAAAACATTGATATTGCCCTGGACACATTCCCATATAATGGAACAACAACCACTTTTGAGGCGCTATGGATGGGAACACCGGTTATTGGATTGATAGGGCGATCTCATGTTTCTCGAGTGACATATAGCATTTTAAGTGCCCTTGGCCTTTCAGACCTGATGGGTCAAAATGAAGGGGAATATATCAACAAAGCCATCCAACTGGCCAAAGATTTTAGATTATTGCAATACTTAAGTTCACATTTGAGACCGATGATGCAGCAATCCATTTTGACAGATGGTAGAACCTTTACCCAAAGATTTGAGACATTGATTATAAAGATGATGGAATCTTTAAAATGAGAGGGTTAAATTGTTGAATAATAAATACGAAGTGATCTTCAAAGAATAACGTTTGACATGTGATTCAGTTTTAGTATAAAGGCCTTGATCATCGTTTCGGCCAAATGGGAACGTTGCAGTGGTCACAATGTAGGGGCGAACCTTGTGTTCGCCCTCGAACTAAAAACGTTTGCGAACAATTGTTCGAGGGCGAACATAAGGTTCGCCCCTACAATGTGGACGAAACGATGATCAAGACCTAGTATAAAATTCAATTGACTGTTTTGTAAAAGCATGGCATGATTGTCATAAAATCTGAATGCTATCATGTAGGTTTTTACGTGACATGACATTTCCCAGATTGTATTATTTTTTTTACACGTTGGACAGACCTCTGATTTAAAGATAAAGGTTTTATATGAAAAAACTAACAGCTAACGACTTATTAAGAGATGGTGTGTTTTTTTGTTTAAAAGAAAAATCTAGTAGCCAAATATCTATTTGCATGGCTGAAAGTTTGGAGGAAGCTGGAATTCCTGTATCCTCTAATATAAACTATTACGAAAAAAGTTATGATGACAATAGCTTTCTTTTTAACAAGAATAAAATTTTACCAGGTGATGCAGCATTAATACTGCTTGACATTTCTTTTATGTCTAATGGGCTAAGTATAGTTGAATTGCCCAGCGTATTGGTTCAAAATCAAAATAAAATGATTTTCATTAGTAGTGCTGACACAAATCCAATGATAATTCCATCAAAATTAGTACCTTCTACAAGCGATGCAATTCCGATAATTGCAACGCACGAAAATATTTTTTATCGCCTTTATAACAACAGACGCATACCATGGGGGTTTGGAATTACAAAAAAGGATCTTTTTTTGGTTAATAAAAATATGAACACTAATAAGCGAAAAAGAACGATATTAAGAAATTTCACAGCTTCTAGTAACCAGGATGTTCGAAATTCTCTAGATCTTTTTTTGTTACAAAATCTTATTGCTACATTTGAAATAGACAGTGAAATTAATTATACAAACCATTTTAGCAGATTATCCAAATACCTGATGTGTGCAACCTATGGTGGTACATATTATGCAGATTTATTTCAACAAAAAAACTCTCATTTTACAAGAAACTACGAGAAGCAGGCTGATTGTTTAAAAAATCCTGTAATACTTCGTTGGGATAGTTATCGAACAGGACAAACCATGGCTTCTGGTTGTGCGGCAATCCATCTTGACTACGATGAGTGCGGTTTTAAACTGCCTTGCGATAATCCTAAAAACTGGATTGAATATATAGGTATTTCACCAAATAATATATGTGATGATATCAAAAAAATTAAAGAACTGTCAAATGATGAAATTCAAGAAATAGGTGCGCGTGGAAAGGAATGGTTTTTGGCCAAATTTTCACCTATGAATTTATCTGAAATACTGATTGATATTTTAACAACTCCTGAAATGTATTACATATAACTTTCAAATATTAGGAAAAAAACAAAAAAAACTATGCTAAGAATAATTGAAGTTGGACGTTCGTCGACGGTAAAATTCTTAAAATACTTGAAGAGTCTCTTCCCTGTTAGAAATATTAGGCTTGTCCGGCTAGCTGAACTGACGCAAATGCGTAATCTTTTCTTCAGAGTTTCCCTGTGAACGAAGACAAACAAAAAAAATCTTGATGATGACAATATTTTTTCATTATGAATTGCGGGAACATGAAAATTAAAAAAAATGAAATATCATTTGAGTTCCAACAGGCAGTCGAAGCCCATCAAAAAGGACAATTTGAAGTTGCAGAAAAGGGATATACTGAATTTCTTCAGAAAATTCCCAACCATGCAGATACTTTTCATTTACTTGGCTGCCTGAAAAAACAACAAAATAAATATATTCAGGCTATCCAGCTAATTCAAAAAGCAATTGATATTGCTCCTCAAGTAGGAATATATTATTATAACCTGGGATTGGCTTATTTCACTATCTCTGAAATGAAATTAGCCATTAATGTCTGGAAAAAATTAATTGATTTGGCCCCTGATTTTACTGATGCATATGCCAATATTGGATATGCTTATATTCAACAAAATGAATATAAAAAAGCGCAAGAAATCCTTCAACAGGGTTACAAACAAAACTCCAAAAATCAACTGGTTCTTTTAAATCTTGCAACAACCTATCATCGGAAAGATGATTTTGATCATGCCAGACAGTATTATGAAGAATTACTATCCATTAATCCAAATCAAATACAAGCATTAAAAAACTTTTCTCAATTGTTATATCAAACAGGCCATCTGGTTGAAGCAATCAATTGTTTAACCCACTTGACTGACATAAAACCCAATTGCGCGGATACATGGTATCAGTTGGGATGTGTTTATCAGGACAATT
>Ga0272440_1000055_pt1 | contig 99393 bp, 97 predicted proteins | sample SSMMMBAug17_FD_192440 | JGI IMG/M metagenome (GOLD analysis project Ga0272440, IMG submission 192440) | Marine sediment archaeal communities from Little Sippewissett salt marsh, Falmouth, MA, United States - SSM-MMB-Aug17 | ecosystem: Environmental > Aquatic > Marine > Wetlands > Sediment ... | reverse complement strand
GGGTAAAAAGGGGACGCCCTTAACTTATTAACTTAAAATCAATTTACCATTTTAATAAAGTTAATAAGTTAAGGGCGTCCCCTTAGTTACTCGGACAAAAACCAGAATCAAACCTATGTTCGAAAATGAATTAGAAACGTTTGCCACGGACATAGGTTCGCAAACGATTATTGTTCGGCGGGCAAACACCTTGACATTTAGCAATTAAGGGTTTACATAAGAGCAATTAAGGGTTTACATAAGAGATTGAATTCCGGGATACCATCCTTATCTCTTGACATAAAATCTTACAATATAACATTTTATATCAAAAAAAAGGTCATGTCCCCGGAATTCAGTCTATTTTGGTTACACTCAATTGACATTTCAGGCGACATTATGCAAAGTCAGTATCAACTTAAATTCTATTTAATCATGATTTTTGTGTTGATTTTTGCCGGCACATTTTTGTTCCAACATTTTGAGAACTTAAGTTTTCCAGATGCCTTTTACTTTTGCCTGGTGACTATTGCCACAGTGGGCTATGGCGATATCACCCCTGCAACAATGCCTGGAAAAGCGACTGCACTCATTTTAATTGTGATGGGGGCTGGCACATTTTTGGGTGTGATGGCCAATGCGACACAAATAGTGTTTGACAAGCGAGGCAAGCAGATTCGTCTGGAAAAATTAAATATACTCATGGGATTTTTTTTCAGTGAAACCGGCACTGACCTGCTTAAAATGCTTACCATCTATGATTCTGGACTGAACCCATCTGTAAGAAAATCATTTAAAATTTCCAGCAATTGGGAAGACAGTGATTTTACATCATTAAAAAAACAACTGGCTGATTTAAATCTTAATATTGATACCAGCACCATACGATTTGTTGAAATAAAAAAATTTCTCAATGAAAAAGGCGAGGTCTTAATTCGATTGCTTGAAAATCCGACCCTTCAAGATCATGAAGCTTTGACTGATTTGCTCATCGCCACACTTCATTTAAAAGAAGAGCTCACTGCCCGAAACCAGGTAAAAAAGCTATCAGACACAGACAGAAGTCATCTTGCTGGTGATTGCCAGAGAGTGTATATTCAACTGGTTGACCAGTGGATTGACTATGTAAGATATATTCAAAAACGATATCCTTTTTTGTATTCATTGGCAGTCAGGCAAAATCCATTTGATATGGATGCTTTGGTTGAAGTTCACGCAAATGTAACCAAGAAATGACCTTTTTTATTATTGACAGTGGGCTGATGTCTTGACTTCCTGAAAGAAAATGGAAACCACTTTTGACTGTCTCGTCTTTCTTTCTGCAGAACCGGTTACAAAAACAGTAAGATATTCCTTTATACCCTTTTTAGAATAAGGAATAATGATATTTGCCTTTTGTTTCCCTTCACCTTTGGGCTGAAATGTGATATCAAACTGGCATTTTGATCCAGGAAACAATACATTTTCGTGGCATTGATTATGCTGAAGTTTAAAGGCATTGGCGTTATCGCCGGTAATATAGGGAGGATCAATGTGAATTGCGATTCGATTTTTTTTTCGCCATTGATTCATATTGACACGGCTACGAGAGTCAGGCACATTCCATCTGTGGATAGCTTTGGGTTTAAGTTGTTTTTGGTTTTCTTCCTTTTTATCGATAATGGTTATTTCTGATGTGCTATCCTCTGAGGATTCTTCTATATCTCTGGCACAAAGATAGAATTCTTTTGTTGTTTGACTGATTCCCAATGGGTGGGTGCCAAAGTCATACAATAAAAAATTGTCTGTTTTTTTATTTGAATCCAGCGTGTTATCAGCTTCGGTTAAACCTGAAAATAAGAGAACGATCGCTGTGATAGCAGCTAAAATACCTTTTTTTTTCATTTTATTCGTGGGATAATTCATGTTACCCTCCTTCGAAAAGTCTAAAATGTTGAAAAAAAATTGCTTGTTTGAAAGTCAAATCGTTCTTAAACTAAAAAAACTTAAGAAGAAAAAGCATTACAAACAGGTGTAGGCATCAGGGAGATAACGTCAAGGTACTCATTTTTTTCAATAAAAAAACGCGAATAAAAATGAACCATCACAATTATAATATTCATGCGGGAATCATGCCAATAAATCCAAAGAGTCAACTATTACGAATACCCATACAACAATCCAAAAATGTGCATCGCTTTTCACTGGATTCGGTCTTGCTGGCACAGCATGTTTATCCCAAAAAAAACAGCCGAATGTTGGATTTGGGGTGTGGTTGTGGTATTATTTCAATAATGATTGCAAAAGGTTATCCTGATACCCACATTATTGGGATTGATATTCAAAAAGATGCTGTGAGACTTGCAAAAGAAAATGTGCGTGTCAATAATCTGATGAGTCAAGTGACAATTTTAGAACGCGATTTGCGATCAATCAAGGGCAATGAATTTAATCGATTTCAATATGTTGTATGCAATCCACCATTTCGAGTGTGTGGGGGAGGACGTCCCAATCAAGCGTATACAAAATTGATCGCTCGTGAAGAAATATTATGTACTCTTGATGATATCTTGGCAGTCAGCCGAAAAATCCTTGTTAATCAGGGAGAGTTGAGTCTGATATACCCTGCTGAACGTATTGGAGACGTGATGGTACAGATGAGTTCAAATAATATCACCCCTAAAGATTTGATTCCTGTTTATACAAGACCAGCACAACCGGCAAAATGGGGAATTTTGAAAGGGCGCTTGAATTCTAAGGTTGGATTGCAAATCCATGAATCCTTGTATGTTTAAGCTAAGGAATGCTCTAAAAATAACTTCCCCATTATTGATATTGTACGTTTTGAGGTAAATGTACTGTAGAGACGTAGCATGCTACGTCTCTACGCGTCCTTGCTTTTTTGTACGATCTATGAAATGAGGATATTATTTTCAAAGTATTCCTAAGTAACAAATATAAGGGCGTAACATATCAGCCCAGGGCAACGCCCTGGGTTATACATAACAATGATTTGAGCCTGAAAGGTCGTAACATCTTTGTTTTATGGGTCGCCCTTTCAGAGATAAGATTCTGAACAATCTTTATCTCAGGGCGTTGCCTAAGTCCGGGCCCAAAAAACTGATTTAATAAATTCCCGATTCATCCGGGCAATATTGGCAATGGAGATTCCTTTGGGGCAGGCAGCCTCACATTCTCGTTCATTGGAGCAATTGCCAAATCCCTGCTGTTCCATTTCGCAAACCATTTTTGAAACCCGGCGGGTGGATTCAGGTTGTCCCTGGGGGAGCAATGCAAGATGGGAGACTTTAGCAGATACAAACAACATGGCAGAAGCATTGGGACAGGCTGCCACGCAGGCACCGCATCCAATACAGGCTGCGGCATCCATAGCAAGGCTCGCATTTTCCTGTGAAATGGGAATCGCATTGGCATCAACAGCACCACCAGTATTGACTGAAACGTACCCACCACTTTGAATAATTGTATCAAATGCACTTCTGTCAATCACCAGATCTTTAATAATCTTGAATGCCCGGGCACGAAAAGGCTCAATGAATATTTTATCACCATCCTGAAAATGACGCATATGCAATTGACATAAAGTGGTTTCTGCTTCAGGCCCATGAGCCTGTCCATTGATCATGGCCCCACACATGCCGCATATGCCTTCACGACAATCACTGTCAAATGCAATAGGTTCAAGCCCCTTTTTCGCCAGTCCTTCATTGACAACATCTAACATCTCCAAAAAGGACATGTCCTGGGATATATTATTGGCGTGAAATGTATCTAATCGACCTTTATCAGCAGATCCATTTTGACGCCACACCTTTAGTGTCAGATTGATTGTTTGTGTGCTCACTTATAGCTCCTTTGTGATAATTGTACATTTTCAAAAATAAGTGGCTCTGTGTGAAGCTCGGGTTCGTCATCTTCCTGATGTTCCCAGACAGATACATAAGCAAATTCATCATCATTGCGAAGGGCTTCATTTTCTGCTGTCTGATACTCTTGTCGAAAGTGACAGCCACAAGATTCTTCTCGTTCAAGTGCATCAAGAAGCATTAACTCACCCAGTTCCATAAAATCTGCCACACGAATGGCGCGTTCCAGGCTTTGATTGAAGCTTTCACAGCTGCCAGGCACTTTGAGATTGGACCAGAATTCATCACGCAATTCCGGAATTTTGCTCAAAGCGGTTTCCAGTCCGGATTCATTGCGTGCCATGCCACAGTATTCCCACATAATATTGCCCAAAGATTTATGAAAATCATCAACTGTGCGTTTGCCATCAATTGAAATGAGACGATAAATTCGCTCATTGGTTGCGACTTCCGCTTCTTTGAATGCTGAGTGTGATGTATCAATATTGGGCTGGGATTGCCCATTCAAATAATTGCCAATGGTGTAAGGAATGACAAAAAAACCATCTGCCAGTCCTTGCATCAAAGCACTGGCTCCCAGTCGATTGGCCCCATGATCAGAAAAATTGGCTTCGCCCAATGCAAAAAGACCAGGAATTGTGGTCATCAAGTTGTAATCAACCCAGAGGCCACCCATTGTATAGTGCACTGCCGGGTAAATTTTCATTGGCACCGCATAGGGGTTTTCGCCAGTAATGCGCTCATACATTTGAAACAGGTTACCATATTTTTTTTCAATGGCTGCCTGGCCATCTCGGGCAATGGCATCACGAAAATCAAGATAGACTGCATAACCGGTTTCACCAACACCTCGGCCAGCATCACATTGTTCTTTGGCATTGCGTGATGCCACATCTCTGGGCACCAGATTACCAAAGCTGGGATATTTTTCTTCCAGATAGTAGCATCGATCGGATTCTGGAATATCTTTGGCAGAGCGACTGTCTCCCTTTTCTTTAGGCACCCAAACACGACCATCATTGCGCAAACTTTCGCTCATCAAGGTCAACTTGGACTGATAGGTGCCATGAACAGGTATGCAAGTAGGATGAATCTGTGTAAAGGAAGGATTGGCAAAGCATGCCCCTTTCAGGTATGATCGCCAGGATGCTGAAACATTGGAATTCATGGCATTGGTGGATAAAAAATACACATTACCATAACCGCCTGTGGCCAAAACAACCGCATGTGCGCCAAATCGTTCCAGCTTGCCAGTAACCAGGTTTCGAACAATAATCCCCCGTGCATGATCATTAATCAGCACCAATTCCATCATTTCACGTCGGGTAAACATTTCTACATTCCCCAGGGCGATTTGACGACTCAATGCACTGTATGCGCCAAGCAATAATTGTTGACCTGTCTGGCCACGTGCATAAAATGTTCTGGAAACCTGTGCACCGCCAAATGAACGATTGGCCAACAATCCGCCATATTCTCTGGCAAATGGCACTCCCAGTGCAGCACAATGATCAATAATATGATTGCTGATCTGCGCCAATCGGTATACATTGGCTTCACGTGCACGAAAATCACCACCTTTGATTGTATCGTAAAACAGCCGATGAATACTATCACCATCATTTGGATAGTTTTTGGCAGCGTTGATACCGCCTTGTGCCGCAATACTGTGGGCACGTCGGGGACTGTCCTGAATGCAAAATATTTTAACGTGGTATCCCAGTTCTGCCAGTGATGCTGCTGCTGAACTACCTGCAAGACCGGTTCCCACGACAATGATTTCAAATTTGCGTTTATTGGCCGGGTTGACCAGTTTTAAGTCAAATCGATGTTTATCCCATTTTTCTGATAATGGTCCAGATGGGATTTGGGCGTTAAGTTGCATGATAATCTCCTCATCTTTAGCTAAACGAAAGCATCATTATGTAAATTGGAATGAAACCAAAACCAACGATTATGATTAAACTATATACAATACTGACAGTCTTAATAGTTGGCATATATTTGGGATGATCCAGGCCCAATGTTTGGAATGCACTCCAAAACCCATGATTAACATGGAGCCCCACAACAATCATGGCAATGACATACATAATCTGAAATTCGGGCTGAATGAATGTGGATGATACAATTTCAAACACAGTTTGCTTTGAATGATCTGCAAACTTGAATGTAATTAAATGCACTATCAGAAATATCAAAATGAATAATCCTGTATATGGCATGGTTCCGGATGCCAGGGTACGTCCGCCAGCACTTCGTTTTTTGACATAGGTCACCGGTCTAGCGGTAAGATTTTGAAAATACAGTGTGATTGCCATTGTCAAGTGAATGCCCAACAAAATCAACAGGCCAATTTCAGAAATATAGATTATAGGGCCCAGGGCGTGCAGGTGATCAACGTATGCATGAAACAAGTCCTGTCCCCCATAAATGAACAAATTGCCAATAAGATGAACCGCTAAAAACAAACAAAAACCTAAACCTGTTAAGGCCATCAATATTTTTTTTCCGATGGACCGGCTTAATATTTGCGAAACAACTTCCATATTACCTCCTAAATATATAGTTTATTTTTTGATTGGCGGTAAAGCCTGAAACCACCATTCATCCCATTCTGTGGACATGATTGTTTCAGCCAGTTGCTTACCGAGATCAGTCTTTAATCGTTTTAGAGTGGCTTGAAGCCATTTTTCCGGCCCACGATTTCCTTGATCGTGCAAGGCTTTTAGTTCTAATATCAGTGATAATTGATCAGCATCTTTCGCCAGACGTGATTCTTCAGTCTGTCCCTCATTGAATTCATTAACCAGTGCAACAATATCCTGTCCAAAGGGCAACTGTTTCGCCAAATCATTCAATGCCTTGTCTTCATGAGCATTGGTATACCGCTGATGAACATAATTGAGTTCACCCATGCGGGCTTCAGGCAAGTCATGCACAAGGGCCATGGAGATAATTTTTAATGGGTCGATAGCAGGATTAAGCTTGCTCATGGTAAAAGCAATCATAGCGATCATGAAAGAATGCTCTGCAACTGATTCATGGCCTGTGCCCAAAAATTGATATCCGGTTCGCTGCACTGATTTTAAAATGTGAGCTTCAAATAAAAAATGGACAATAGGTTTCATTTTGTTTTTCACAACTGACAGACTATTTTCTGCATTACTCATCAGAGTCCCGGCCTCGGTATGGAAAAATGACCAGTTTTCGATAATAGCCAGAACCAATACTTTGTGTTTTCAAGCGATTGTCATCTTTTAAGGCCAGATGAATAATGCGTCGGTCGTTTGCATTCATGGGGCTGACAGTTTCGGGCCGCTTCGTCTGAATTACTTTTTCACCCAGGCGAAGGGCCAATTTTGTAAGATTTTCTTCCCTGACCCGAAGATAGCCTTCAACATCAATGCGAACACGCACTTTTTGCTTAAATCGGGTTCTATTGACAATCTTATCAATCAAGAACTGCATGGCTTCCAGGGATTGCCCATGCTTTCCAATGAGTACAGCAGTATTGCCGCCTAGAATATGGAAATAAACCTGACCGCGACGTGCAGCCATTTTGACTGTTGCATCATCTGTAATGGTATCTACAATTCTTTTGAGGACATCATATCCTTTAAGAACATACTCATCTGATAAAATTGGATCATCCTGATCATCCGAATCATCCAAATCATCAATGGTTTTGGGTTTATTGTCAATATTGGGTGTTTCGGAATTTGGTTCCTGAGACGATTGCTTTTCAATGCCAGTGAATTTTTTATCACTAATTTCATTGTCAGGTTGCTTTTCATTCTTTTTAGGATATGAATCCAGGGAGTGAACACGAATCTTTGCTTTTTTGGATCCAACCAATCCAAATATTCCTGTAGAACCAAATGAGACAACGTCATATTTTAATTTGTCTTTTGATACACCGATCTCTTTACATGCTTGCTTCACTGCATCTTCAGCGGTTCTACCAACAAATTCAATGTAATTCATTCAACTAACCTCCATTTACTCGTTTTTCTTATTAATGTAGTATTGCTGCAAAATGGATGCCACATTATTGATCAGCCAATACAGGACTAAGCCTGCAGGAAAATTGATAAAAATGAATGTAAAAACCACCGGAAGAAACATCATCATTTTGGCCTGACTGGGGTCTCCAGGGGCCGGGGACATTTTTTGTTGAAGAATCATGGTGCCACCCATGATGATTGTCAATACCGGTATGCCATAGGGTTCCTGCATCAAAGGGATATACCCCTCAAACTGAAACAGTCGATCCGGTGCTGACAGATCGTTGATCCATAAAAAAAATGGCGCATGACGCAGTTCAATCGCCTGATACAGCATCTGATAAAGCGCTATAAATACAGGTATTTGAAGAATCATCGGCAAACAACCACCCAGAGGATTGACCTTGTATGTGCGATAAAGGCTCATTAATTCCTGATTCATTTTTTGGCGGTCGTCTTTATATTTTTCCTGAAGTTTTTTCATCATGGGTTGAAGCTTGCGCATTTCGTTCATAGATTGATAGCTTTTATTGCCCAATGGCCAAAATAGTATTTTTATCAATAAGGTCAATAATATAATCGCAATACCATAATTGGGAATATATTGATAAATAAGATTCATCAAATACAAGCAGGGTCTGGCAATGAAATCAAACCAACCAAAATTGATAATTTCATTGAGGTTATTATCCATGCTACTAAGAATATCAAGGCTTTTAGGACCAAAGAATAATTTGAAATTAAACATTTCTCGGGTTTTCGGTGCAATATTGCCATGGGGCAGTTGCATATCCACCTGGATAATTTGATTTTGAAGTGAAACCTGGGCCTGACAATTTTCCATGATGCCCAGGGGCAGGAATGCTGATGCAAAATATCGATCTTCAATAGCTGCCCAGGATATTTTACCCGAGTAAGTGCCATTATCCTCGATATCATCAATACCAATTTCTTCAAGTTGATTGTCTATGAGAATTGCAGGGCCTTCAAAGATGTACCCGCCTGTATTTTCGGGTTTTTGTCGTTTCATGGAGATTTGTAATTGGTCTCCAATTGGAAAATCCGTTGGATTTTCAATAACGACAGAGAGTCCGATTAAGTATGAAACCGGATCAAAAAGATAAATTTTAACAATCTTGAATCCTTGCGGCAATTGATATGAAAAACTCAATTCTTGCGGCGTTGAAACATGTAAAATGCGTTGAGATGTCTGTGCTTCATAGACAACACGATCAAGGTCAGGAATCAGATTGTTTTTAAATGAAATAAGGGCTGTCCCTGGATCATCCAAGGAAATGATGCTCATAAAGGACGAATCTTCGGATAAAGTTGTTTTGTAATCTAATAACATCAGCGACGTGATTGAAGCGCCCTTTTCTGAAAAATGGGCTTCAAACAATGGTGTTTTAACAATAATTTGCTTTGCAGGTCTTTGGTCCGAAGTTAATGCCTTTGGTGGCTGAATTTCAGGTGTTTGATACGAAAGGTTCTCTTCAATGGGGGGCTGCGGTTCTATATTGCCCGATTCTGAAATAAATTCTGTGACGTCATCTTCTAAAACCTCTGATTGGTGTTCAGGTGGTTTTTCAATAAAATAGTTCTGCCATACAACAAGCACAAGAAACGATAGTGCAATTGCAAGGAGAAACCTGATCTGTTCCATTCGTTATTCTCCAGGGATATTGTTGATTGAATCCCTAATTATTTTTAAAAGTTGTCTTTTTCCGCATTCGTTTCAACCCTGGCACGTTTCGAAACGAGTGTGAAAAATGATCATTACGCAATCGACTTCTAACAATGATTGCGAGCTTACTGTCTTCACTATAAAGGCTTACCTACCGGATCATAACCGCCTGGATGAAATGGGTGGCATTTCAAAATTCGTCTGATACTTAAATACACGCCTTTACGCGGGCCATACATGGAAATGGCTGTGCAGGCATATGCTGAACAGGTTGGATAAAATCGACACGTCGATGGAAATAATGGGGATATTGCAAACTGATAAAAATGAATCAATTTAATCAACAAGTATGTTATTACTTTAGACATCATCAACCTTATGACAACCCATTGAAAAGCGCCAACAAGGCATCGACATTTTGCTGGTTTGATTGATATCGGGCTTTTTTTTTGGCAATGACATTGATATCGTAATTAAGTGTCAATTTGTGCCTGTTTTTTCGATATGTTTCTCTTATCAGACGTTTAATCCGATTGCGTACAACAGCATTTCCTGTTTTTTTCGTAACAGTTATCCCCAGTCGTGACGCATTGCGCGTGGAATTCTGAGCATAATTGATAATAAACAGGTGATTTTGAATTCGATCACCATTATGTTTTACATGCTCAAATTCATGTCGTTTGCGCAATCGAAAATCTTTTGGAAATATGCTCACCAATCATGCGCTCAATCGTTTTCTGCCCCTTGCACGGCGCCGATTGATTATTCTGCGCCCTGCTTTTGTTGACATTCGTTTCCGAAAACCATGGGTTCGTGCACGTTTAATCCGGCTCGGCTGAAATGTTTGTTTCATTGTTTTTCTCCATTTACAATGGGTTTGAATTACAAAACTAAAAAAAGTGTTGCGTTACAAATCACAGTTATGTAATTTTGTCAAGTAAGAACCGCTTCAAAAAAAAATTAATGAAATAATAAAAAGATGGTTGACATTTTTAGGATAATACAGTATATTTATCAACTTTTAATAAACAGGCAGTTTTGATATCTGTTTTAAAAATACAGCAGCAGCGTATAAGTTGTTGTGAATAAAGCGACGCCTTGATAGCATTTGGAATTCCAGATTAGAAATACAGGCGTCAAGAAAGGATAAAACATGGCAGAAGGAATTATAGAAGTCAGTGATAGCAATTTTGAAGAACAAGTTCTTCAATCAGATAAACCAGTTGTCGTCGATTTTTGGGCATCCTGGTGTGGCCCCTGCAAGGCAATTGGGCCTATATTTGAAGAACTGGCCAAAGATATGGGTGATGCAGTTATATTTGCCAAGTGCAATGTAGATGAAAACCAGGGAACACCATCAAAATATAGTATCCAGGCCATTCCGACTTTGATTTTCTTTAAAAATGGTGAAGCTATTGACCGAATTACTGGTATGGTTCCAAAATCACAAATAGAAGAATCTATTGCCAAAATTAAGTAACAGGCGGAAAATGCACAGATTGTATCATTATAATTTGGTTTGGAAATTATTATTAATTACCATCTTATTTATGACCATAAGCTGTGCAACCGGTCCACAAAAACGAGAAAAAAAAGCCATTGAACTGCTTGAGGAAGGCGAAAAATTATTCCAGGCAGGAAAATATCAATCGGCTATTGAATCTTTTGAAAATCTGATCGACTGGTACCCCTTTAGCGTGCATGCATCCAAAGCCGAATTGCTTATTGGTGATGCACACTTCAGATTGGGTGAATATCATGATGCCATATTTGCATATGAAGGCTTTGAGCGCTTGCATCCAACACATGAAAAAGCGCCTTATGTTCTGAACCAAATAGGCACATGTTTCCTGAATCAATTAGATACCATAGACAGAGATCAAACACCAGCTATACAGGCTGTGAGATATTTTGACCGGATCCGCCATGAGTACCCACAAAGTCAGTACGCAATACAGGCAAAAAACAAGATGATGGCTTGTTATACCAGTCTGGCGGAAAATGAATTTTTTGTGGGGTTACTTTATTTTAAAGCAGAACGATATAAAGCTGCCCTTAACCGATTTCAGGTGGTGATATCCCGATTTCCTGATGTTGGGGTCCATCACAAAGCGATAGTCTATATTGCGAAATGTCGGATAGCCATGGCAGAAAATACACAAAGCAGCACCATGACAAGGAGATAATTACAAATGTCAAAAGTATGTGATATATGTGGCAAAAAACCAATGGTTGGCAATCATGTCAGCCATGCCCACAATGTAAACAAACGAAGATTCAACCCTAATCTTCAGCGTGTTCGTGCCAAACATCAGGGACAAACCCAAAAAATTATGGCATGCACACGATGCATTCGCTCGGGTAAAGTTGAAAAAGTGCCGCGTGGGGCACAAAAATTTGAATAATTCTAATTTTTTTGTTGACAAATTTTTATTAAACCGGTACTATGGGTTTTTTATTCAATGATGGGTCGTTAACTCAGTCGGTAGAGTATCTGCCTTTTAAGCAGAGAGTCGCGTGTTCGAGCCACGCACGACCCACTTTTTTCACATTGTCCCCATCGTCTAGCCTGGTCCAGGACACCGGCCTTTCACGCCGGCAACAGGGGTTCAAATCCCCTTGGGGACGTTATTCAAGCCCTCCCGGAATTTAATTATTCCTGGAGGGTTTTTTTTTGGGTAAGCAGGCGCACTTATGAAAATCTCCATTGACTCCAAAATAACCAGAATCCTTCAGAAACCTTTAAAAAAATCGGAACAAACTCAATTCAGTCATTGTATTGATGATGTATTGCGTTATATATCCAAAAATATAGATTGTTTACTTGATATATCCCCATCGTGTCTGAAAACACAGCTATTGCTTGCAATTGCTGACAAAAGTCAGTGTCAAAAAGAAATGCGATTGATACTTCCGGATCATCGTTCCTGGTTATGTTCAGAATATCCATTGGAAAATATTCGCATACAATCAGTGGATGACTACATCAATGATACCAATAAGGTCTGTGGCATTCTTTTTGTGGACGCCGGGGAACGTATCGGTGATCCGCAACAAGGTGAGCGGTTAGAGACTGTTTTGATGGAATCTGATACCGAAACACCGCTTGTTTTGGCAATGAATTCAAGATCCAATATGAAAAGTGTAATCAGATGGTTATCTCTCATTCGAAACCGCAAGGCTCAGATAGTAAAGATCCGACACCCTATCAAATTGGTTCCCACTTTTTTTACACACACCGGTGAATGGCTTCCCCTTTTGGACAAAAAAAAGCTGAACCGCAAAATCAAGAATCATTTAAAAACAGAAAAAAACAAATCAATCTCCCTGAGAAAAATTGTATTGAATTGCATTGACTTACTGACCACTCAAAAACTATTGCCTGCCTTATTTATAATGCCTGATAAAGATACTGCCCTGAAACTATGGAAACAATATCCAGAAAAAGAAATTACGCCCGGCCAATTTTTGACAATTCCACAAATTGTGACGATCATAGATCACCATCCCAGGCTAAAAGACAATCCTCTGGTATTTCAAATGCTGAAAAAACGTGCTGCAATTTGCTTTAATGATCTGGCCTGGATACAATTAGTAGAAAACTTTTTTTTTCAAGGTGCCTTTGATGTAGCATTTATTACACCTGAATTATTGAATAAGCTGAATTCAATCTTTAAAAGTCTGATTATCATGGGGCACCCGGACCATGACACCAAAACCACAAATATTTCATTGGAATTGTGGTATGATCAGCTATCAATGCGTTTGGGCAACCATATCAGTGCCCTTGATGGTTCACACCATGTTTTTTGCATTGTAACTGATGCGCCCCAGGTGTCCCCTGTCCACGTCAAAGATTATTTCGATCCTGGAACAAGTGAACTTCACAGCCAGTTTAAATGGGACATTCATAGCTTCCTGACCCGAATGATCAGAAAAAAACCGGCCTTGAATGATCTTTCAAGATCGTTTTTGGTTGCCTGTCAGGGGAATCAAAACAATGTTTTGTTTCAAGACACAATAATGGAAATTCAAGCGGAATTTCCCCATGCCAAATGCTATCCTGTTACAGCAATGACCGCTTTGAGTAACATGCGCATCCGGTGGACCAATGAATTGACAGAAACAGGCAAGCAAGTTAAATCCATGCCCGGACTCGAAACAAAATATAAAACAATCCAGTTTCTATTAGATTGTTTACCCTGTAATGATTGCCCCCATGAATCAACCTGTCAACATCGGGGCTCCAAACGATCTCGGGAGCTGGTACAAACCTTTCACAAATTCCAATCAGATGAAAGGAACCGGTATTTATTTTTAGAAATTACTGCATCCTATTTTCATTCACTCTTAATCAGTTTGGATTGGATCAATGCCAGTGATGAAATTCTACCCAAAGGACAAATGGCCAGTCAATTAGGACCAATTGCAACGCCACTATTGGTAGAATGCCTGTTCAATCAGATCATTCCATTGAAAAATCAACACCTTGAAAAAACGATTCTGGCAGGCTTTTTACCCAACGAATTGTCCATGCCAGGACATATTGATTTACGATTTCCAGCTGTCAGTGCATGTTATCAGGAATGCTGGCCACATTTAAAACAGGCCGCTTATCAAATGTTGCGCCTGGGATTGCAGCCACAAATGCCTGACTACCTGTTATCATGTCTCTATTATTCTTTGACTTCTGATAAGGATCAACGAGTATCAGATCAAACCCATCTGACACAAACCAATGTGGATTATTTTATTGCAATGGTTGATGACCTGTATTCTAAAGCAATTTCATGAATCAGCCAGTTTTCTTGGGAACAGAAAAAAGCAAACCCATTGTTGAGGCTTTTGACAGTATGGTTCAGGTTTTTGAAAAAAAACAAGAAGCGCTGGACCATCAGCAAAAATTAATTGACAAACAGCAAAGCACTTTGGGTAACCAAGAGGCTGTCATCCATGAAATCAAGGAAGATTTTGAGAAATATAAGAATGGTGATCTGGACCGGAAAACAGAAATTAAAAAAGATCTGCTGATTGAACTGGCTACTAAAGCAGATATTGAAAAAATGAATGGTAAAATTGATTCCCTGAAACAAGAAATGAATGGTAAAATCGGCGTATTAAAACAAGAAATGCATGGGGAATTCAAAAGTATCAAGTTATGGATGAAAATGTTGTTGGCTTTGGCCTTGTTGACCATTGCCTGTTTTAGCCCCACTGCAGAGGCCATCATCAAATTATTAAAGTTTTAATATCCAATATTGCAATGACAGGCAAATAACATGCAAACACAATCAGACAATCAAATACTTAAAATTGCACTATTTGCAACTGGTTGCGCTGGAATCATTGCTGAATTCGTACTCTCAACGCTGGCAACTTACCTTTCTGGAAATGCGGTTTTTCAGTGGACACTGGTCATGTCGTTTATGTTGTTTGCCATGGGAGTCGGAAGCCGGCTGAGTCGAATGTTCAAAACTGCTTTGCTGGAATGGTTTATTATGACTGAATTTCTGCTTTCCATTGCCTGTGCAACATCAGCAGTGATCGCTTATGGACTGGCAGCCATTATTCAGCCAATCAATCTGCTCATTTATACCCAGGGCATTATTGTTGGCACCCTGATTGGGTTGGAAATCCCCCTTGTCACCCGCATTAATGAATCTTATGAAAACCTTCGCATCAATATATCCAATGTTATGGAAAAAGATTATTATGGATCATTAATTGGGGGAATTATATTTGCGTTTGTTGCTTTGCCATACCTGGGATTGACTTATACACCCATTATTTTAGGGTGTATCAATTTTATTGTTGCAACTCTGGTTTTGTGGCGGTTTATGCCACTCATTCGTTATAAAACAGTATTCAAGCTCACCTGGTCGGCTTGTTTTTGTTTTTTTATTTGTCTGTTTTTTTTGGCCAAACCCATTATTCAATTTGGAGAGCAAAGCAAATACAAAGACAAGATTGTCTTTTCCAAGCAAACAGCGTATCAAAAAATTGTAATTACACAGTGGCGGCAGTACAACTGGTTATATCTCAATGGTCAGGTTCAGTTTAGCACCTATGATGAAGAAAAGTATCACGAACCTCTGGTCCATCCGGCAATGAAACTCAGTGCGTATCCCAGAGAAATACTGATTCTGGGTGGTGGTGATGGTGTTGCTGTTCGAGAAATTTTAAAATATAAATCAGTTAAGCAGATCACATTGGTAGATCTGGATCCAGTCATGACCCATTTGGGAAAAACGCATCCGGTTTTAACCCAAATCAACCAAAAATCGTTACAGTCCCAAAAAATTAAAATTATTCATCAAGATGCCATGACATTTCTTGAAAAAAATGATAAACAATTCGGAGTGATTATCATTGATTTGCCTGATCCAGATACAATTGATTTAATGCATGTGTATTCATTGGATTTTTATCAATTAATTGCCCATCATCTGATGCGAGGTGGTGTTATGATTACACAGGCCACAAGCCCTTACTTTTCAAAAAAAGCGTTTTTGTGTATATTAAAAACCATTCAAGCAGCAGATTTTTCTACATTGCCATTTCATAATCATGTTCCCACGATGGGAGAATGGGGATTTGTATTGGGCATGCGGCAAGGAGATATTTCAGCAGATCATTTGAAAAAGCGGGGGTTACAATTGACATTCAAGGACATTGATTGTCGATTTATCGATTCAAATGCAATGAAATCAATGATATACTTTGGTAAAGGTGTATTGAATCATTTGCCCGACGTTCAAATCAATACACATCTTCGTCCAGTTTTGCATCAGTATTATCTTTCAGGCAATTGGGGGGTCTATTGATACCAGGTGTAAATAAATGCTATCAAATGATGGATAAATACAATATGCCAGCGCATATTCGTACACATTCCATAGTTGTGGCGAGAATTGCCAGATTGCTGGCGTTTCATATTAATGCATCAGGTATAGATATTTCCATTGAAAAGGCTGTCAGTGGTGCCTTAATGCATGATATTGCCAAATTTCCATGTATTAAAACCCATGAAGATCACTGTCAAAAAGGTAAGGAAATCTGTGAGCATGAAGGATTTCATGAAATATCTGATATTGTTGATGAACATGTAGTTTTAAAGCATTCAATTGTTGACCATGAATACAATGAAAAAGAAATTGTCAACTATGCAGATAAACGTGTATTACATGATAAAATTGTGAGTGTTCAAGAGCGTATGGACGATATCATGGTGCGTTATCTGCCAAAATTTCCAGATATTGATATCAAAAGGTTTCATCATCACCATGATATTTGTAAGCTTGTTGAAAAAAAATTGTTTGCAAGGTTGCATTTTTTACCTCAGGATATACCTGAGTATGTGACCCATATTGTTTTATAAAAAAAGGAGAAAATCGTTATGGCATTTAAAGTCAATGTAGACATCAAAAAAGAATTTGATGTCTCCGCAGATTGTGACAAAGTGTTTGATTTATTGGCAAATGTTCCTGAATCAGTGAGTCATTTTCCAAAGGTCGATCAACTGGTGGATATCGGTGACAACTGTTTCCGATGGGAAATGGAAAAGCTGGGTGTAAAGAATTACTATATTCAGACTGTCTATGCCTGCAAGTATGCAAGTGATAAGGATTCAGGCAGCATTACCTGGGAACCTGTCAAAGATGTTGGTAATGCAGAAATTGAAGGCGCATGGAAAATTTCTAAGCAAGGTGATCAAACCCATGTGGAACTTCATACCAAAGGGCTGATGACATTACCTTTTCCATCACTGGCAAAAATGGTCGTTGCACCATTTGCAAAAAGAGAGTTTGAAACCATGGTCAATCAATATATTGAAAATCTAAAAAAAACCTTTAATGGTTGATTATGCAGCGTATTTTTTTATCCCCCCCGCACATGGGGGGGGAAGAATTGAAATATATCAATGACGTCTTTGAAAGCAATTATATTGCACCAGTAGGCAAGCATATTACTTATTTTGAAAATGAGGTAGCCAGGCGTTTTGGTGCGAAAGGCGTTCTTGCACTCAGTTCTGGTACTGCTGCCATTCATCTGGCATTGCGGTTTTTGAACGTCAAAGCTGATGACATTGTGTTATGTTCTTCCCTCACCTTTGTGGGGAGTGCCAATCCCATATTATATGAGCGCGCTATACCGGTGTTTATTGATTCAGAACCGGAAACATGGAATATGTCACCTGTGGCCCTTGAGCAGGCATTTCAAAAGTATTGTCAAATGGACAAACAACCAAAAGCTGTGATTGCAGTCAATCTGTATGGACAATGCGCTGATATGAATGCCATTTCACGTATCTGTAAAAAATATGATACGCCCATGATCGAAGATGCTGCTGAGTCCATTGGTGCAAAATATCAAAATCAGTTCAGTGGCACTTTTGGTGAATTTAGTATATTCTCTTTTAATGGCAACAAAATGATTACAACATCCGGCGGTGGTATGCTTCTGTCCCACAATCAGGATGCTATCAATAAAGCGCGGTATTGGTCAACCCAGGCAAGGGATCCAGTGGTTCATTATGAGCATAGCGAATTGGGATACAACTATCGAATGAGCAATGTTTTGGCAGCAATTGGTTTGGGACAGTTGCAGGTCTTGGATGCACATATTCAGAGATGCCGCCAGATTTTTAACCGATATGAGAAAGAACTGGGCCATATTCCAGGTATTGATTTCATGCCTGAACCGCCCGGCTATTTTTCTAACCGATGGTTAACTGTCATGACAATGGCGCCATCCCTGGAATCCCCCCTGGCCCTGATCAACCATTTGGAAGAACAAAATATTGAATCCAGACCGGTTTGGAAACCCATGCATCTTCAGCCTTTATTCCAGGGAACAGATTTTTTCCCTCATGATCACCATCAGCCTGTCAGTGAACAATTGTTTGAAACCGGTATTTGTTTGCCATCAGGCCCGGGAATGACTGATGAAGAACAATCACATGTGATAGCGTGTATTTTAGAAAAAATTTAGAAATAGAACAGGAAACTGAACATGAAACATCTGCTGCGCTCAAAAAATTTTTACCTTGTTTTTGTTATTGATATTTTACTGGTGATGTCTTCCTGGTGGCTGGCCTTTGGAATTCGTATGGATTTTGTAATTCCAGAGCATTATAATCAAGCCCTAAGGCAATTGATGCCCCTTATTATTCTGATAAAAATGGCCATCTTTTTCTCATTTAGTTTATATCAGGGCATGTGGCGATTTACGAGCCTTTTTGATCTGGTAAACGTTGTCAAGGCAGTGACAATAAGCACCCTGCTATTGATTTTGTTTGTCATGGTGCTTCATCGATTTGAGGGCTATCCTCGTTCGGTGTTTATTATTGATTTTGGATTATGTTTGATATTTATTGGTGGGTTTCGCGCCAGTATTCGCATGTTTTATACCCGACACTCAGGCATGTCTTTTTTTCCAACACTTTCAAATGTTTCAACTTCAAAGCGCTTGCTGATCATTGGTGCAGGTAGCACTGGTGAGCGCGTATTACGAGAAATTCGTGATAACCCCAGTTTAAAACTCCAGCCAGTGGGTTTTTTGGATGACAATCCTCTCAAGCAAGGAAAAACCATTCATGGTGTGGCTGTCATGGGACGGGTTGCACAAATTGATTCTTTTGTTGAGTTGTTTGATGAAATCCTCATTGCCATACCAAAGACATCTCAAGAGAATATGCGTCGCATTGTTTCCAGTTGTGAATCCACTGGCCGCCGATTTCGAACTGTCCCGGCAATTAGCGAATTAATTGATGGTCGCATATCAGTCAAAGCATTGCGGGATGTCACCCTTCAGGATTTAATGGGCCGAGAGGAAGTTCATCTAAACAAAACAGAAATTTCTCGCTATATTCATGAAAAACGTGTCCTGATAACCGGAGCCGGTGGATCTATCGGCAGTGAATTGGTTCGTCAGGTCAGTCGGTTTCATCCCAGACGATTGGGACTGATGGAAATCAGCGAAATAAATCTGTTTCGTGTTGAAATGGAATGCCGGCAACGATTTGGCTATATGGATGTTGAATCCTTTCTGGGGGATATTCGGGATAAAGATGCATTGGCGCATGTATTTCAAATATTTCAGCCAGAGGTTGTATTTCATGCCGCAGCTTACAAGCATGTGCCCATGCAGGAACAACATCCCTGGGAAGCTGTTATTAACAATATTCAAGGAACGTTCAATCTGGTAAATATTGCCAGGGAGCATCAGGTGGAACGTTTTGTATTGGTTTCAACTGACAAGGCAGTGCGTCCAACCAATGTAATGGGGGCATCAAAACGTGTGGCAGAACAACTGGTACTATGTGCCAATGTTCATGCCAATAGCCAGTTTATGGTGGTACGATTTGGTAACGTAATGGGCAGTTCTGGGTCTGTCATTCCCATATTTCAAGATCAGATTGCCCGAGGTGGACCGGTTACTGTGACCCATCCGGAAGTCACACGTTTTTTTATGAGCATTCCTGAGGCCGCACAATTGATTTTACAAGCTGGTGCTATGGGGGAAGGTGGAGAAATCTTTATTCTGGATATGGGGCACGCTGTTCGGATTGTTGATCTGGCCCAAGATTTAATTCGATTGCATGGTTATGAACCCCATCGAGATATTGAAATTCAATACACAGGACTGCGGCCTGGAGAAAAACTTTACGAAGAATTGATTACTGAAGGCGAAGGTATTGTGGAAACGCAACATGAAAAAATTTTGGTTTTGAGGGGACAGGTCGATCAGATGGATCACATTCATGCCAAAATTGATAAAATAATTGGCGTGGCAAAAACCTATGACCCTCAAGCCATTAAAAAGGCACTAAAATCAGTGGTTTCAGAATATCAGCCTGAACTTTGATACAAAATACTTGAACATATCCCTTTAGATATATTATATACATCTTGGTTGCAAAAAAAACTTTAGAAACGCTTGAAAAAGAAGGAATCAACAATGCTACAAGACGCACAGGAAACAATTCTCATTGTCGATGACAATCTTGTCAATCTTCGAGTGATGATTCAGCATCTTGCTGAGGCAGGTTATGAAACACGAATTGCTCAGGATGGTCATGAAGCTATTGAACAATTGAAAATAGCGCTTCCTGACATCATTCTATTGGATATTATGATGCCAGGGATTGATGGTTTTGAAACCTGTGCAAAAATCAAAGAAATACCATCTGCAAAAAATATCCCTGTCATTTTTATGACCGCATTATCAGAAACAGAACATAAGGTGAAAGGCTTAAAATTGGGTGCAGTGGATTATATCACCAAACCTTTTCAGCAAGAAGAAGTCCTGGCGCGAATAAACACGCATTTGACCATACGCCGCCAACAAGAAGCTCTTCACCATCTTAACGCGACCAAGGATCGTTTTTTCTCGATTATTGCCCATGATCTTCGCGGGGTTTTCAATCCCATGATGATATCCACAGATATGATGATTAAGATTGCCAATCAGGAAGAATCTCCTAAAATGATCAAATTTGCGACTGCCTTAAAGAAATCAACTCACAATGCATATGAACTATTGGAAAACCTCTTGACATGGAGCCGATGCCAGAGAGGAAATATCACAGTTTCCATTGAAAAGATGGAAATTCAAAAAGTAATTGAAAGCAATATTAATTTATTTGCAGAAAAAGCCAGCCAAAAAGATATTGATTTATCTCATTCAATAACCCATGATATTTTTGTATATGCAGACAGAAATATTACAGATACGATTCTTAGAAATTTGATTGCCAATGCATTGAAATTTACGAACTTAGGTGGTCATATTTTCGTAAGTGCAGAAAAAACACAAGAGCATGTTGCTCATATTTCAGTACAGGATGATGGAACAGGAATTGACCCTGAGGGCTTAGAAAGTTTGTTTAAAATTGACTCAAAATATAAGAAAAAAGGCACTGCCAATGAACAGGGGACAGGGTTGGGCTTAATTCTATGCAAAGAGCTGGCATTGAAAAATCATGGTGATATTTGGGTTTCAAGTGAGCCCGATCAAGGCTCGACATTTACTTTTTCATTGGGTGTGGATCCCAACAGAATATAAGAAATATCCATGAATATATTACCAACTATTGTCTTTTCAGACAGTTATCCGAAAAAACAACAGTTGATCGGTAATATATCACTGTTTCGATTATTTGCCCTTGTTGCGTTGATGGCGGGTTCGGGCCAATAATTTTCGGTGTTTGTGTTTACGCATTTTTTTTCTGCGTTTTTTGATCACTGAACCCATTCGAGTTATCACCTCCTATATTAAATTATGCATTTTTAATTGCAATCTGATCTATATAACATTATCTTATATCTATTGTCTACATTTATAATAAAAAAAGTCAATGGAGGAGGCTATGAGAAATGCACATTTATTCAAAGGTTTCAATAAAACACAAATAACACATATGTATCAGGCCGCAGATATGGCTGAAGAAATCGTGAGTAATGCCTATCAATTATCATCCCTGCATTGGCAAAAAACGCCCTATGATATCAAAACCCTGGTGGAGCTAAACAAGGAAGAAGTTATGGACGTTCCATATGCACAACTCATTCGCTATCAGGCAAGAAAAAAACGTTCGGAATTGAATTCAGCACGTTTTGATTTTTATAAAATCTGTGTTCAGGATCATAATATCTTGTCAGCTTACCATTCTTACAAAGGTCTAAAGCTCTTTCCATTTTTTTTGTATATCATGACTCATGAGTTAATTCATATTGTTCGTTTCAGTCGATTTCTTCACCTGTTTCACGCCACAGAGCAAGAACGAAAAATTGAAGAGAAAAAAGTTCATTGTAAAACCAGAGAAATACTTAAAACAGTTCGTATGCCTTCCTTGAATCCAGTTCTTGATTTTAAAGGTTGGCAGATGGGTTAACAATCGCTTTTGTTACAGAATCTGTATTTGTCTTGTTTTTTTTCAATAACATATTACCATATTACCATATTACCATATTACGATAGAGAAAATGTCATTTTGTCAGGAATAGAAATATGTCTCAAAACGAAAAAAAAGCTGATGAAAAGCCTGTCAAAAAAAAATCAGACTCACCAGCAAGCCATATATTGTTCGGATCCATGATGAAAGAATCATTGATTCCCCTTAATCTTGAAGTAGAGTCCGCCTATGAAATCGGTAAAGGACCACCAATAATAGATGTCTTGATAGTTCGAAGAAGAGGTAGGCAATGGACAAAAAAACAATTGGAATACTTGCCTGATGGAATTCGTCAATCAAGCTGTAAGCATGCTATTTTGGAACTGAAATACACTGAATCCATAAGTCAGCTTGCAATTTATCAAACAATGGGTTATTTTGGTAATTATGCCAGATTGAAAAGATTGGATATTCAGAGTGTTAGCGTATTCGTTTTGAGTTCAAAATCACCTCAAAAGAAGCTTCTAGATAGAATTGGATATGGGCCCACCGAGATCAAAGGGGTCTATGCGTCCCAGGAGATTCTGGCACATCCCCTAAAAATAATATCCCTGAACGAATTGACTGAAGAAAAATATAACTTGTGGATCAAACTTTTTTCAAGCAAAAAAAAGCAAAGGTTGTCTGTATTAAAAAAGATACTGTCTCTGGGAAAAAAAACATTGAGCAGAGGCTTGTTAATCATTTTAATGAAAATAATTAAACTTTGGAATGCAATAGGAGAAATTACCATGCAAGAAATAAATAAGGACGTTTTCGACGACTCCCTTGATATAGACGAAGAAATGATTGCCTTGTTTCTAACGATGATGGGGCCGAAAAGGGTGTTAAAGCAATTCAAACCTGAAGATATTTTTAGTCAATTCAAACCTGAAGATATTTTTAGTCAATTCAAACCTGAAGATATTTTTAGTCAATTCAAACCTGAAGATATTTTTAGTCAATTCAAACCTGAAGACGTTTTTAGGCAATTCAAACCTGAAGATATTTTTAGTCAATTCCAACCTGAAGAACTTCTGAGGAGACTTGATCTTAATACCATTGAAGATTACCTCGCAAAAGAAAAATCATCACGAAGCTAAGGACATGTCTAAAATGGATATTCAAAACATTAATCAATATCGTATTTCTGTAATGTGCTTAGCACTGTTCATTTTTCCAATATTTGCTCATGCACTGGACGTGGATCGTCCCCATGGCATTATATCAGATAATGATAAGACGATTGTTACCGGCAACAGTACATTTACCATCTCTGGTGGCACAGAGGCAGGACAAAATTTATTTCATGGCTTTTCATCATTTCATTTACATAAAGATGAGCAGGCCATATTTACTCATGGAAACAATATTAACAATATCATCGGTAGAATATCCGGCGGTGAAACGTCGTGGATCAATGGTAAGATTACAGCAGGTGCAAATCTGTATTTGCTGAACCCATCAGGTTTTATATTTGGGCCGAATTCAGTACTCGACTTGACAGGTTCACTGCTTGTAAGCACATCCGACCGCCTGTTGTTTCAAGACCATTCAATCTTTTCCACAAGCCTGGACCAATCAGACGCCCTTCCTGACAGTCAGCCTGTGGGAGTTGAATTTACAGATAGCTCCCCCTTTTCATCAATTATAATAGACAACGCAAGCTTAAAAATGAACGCCAACCAGAATCTTACACTAATTGGCGGAGATTCTCGTCCTGCGGCATCAGTCAGCCAGGATACGTCTCCTGGGATAAAAATTCAACGCACTCACATTCAAACAAATGGCGGGGATATTCGATTGGCATCGGTTTCATCACCAGGAGTCATTCGCCTGGATTCATGGCAAGTGTCTGAAAAATCAATGGATATAGCTGGTCATATTGGTGTTTCCAATGAAAGCATGATTCAAACAGGTCAGGCCGAGAAATCTGGAAATATCTATATTTTTGGTGGTCTTTTTTATGGTGATGATGCTGCTTTTAGTACAGCATCCACAGGACATTCAGGGAATATTGATATTTTTGCCAAAAATATGGTATTTCACAATAACTGTCGTTTGGATTCGCAATCCTATGGCAATGGTGATGGCGGTGATATCCATTTAACAATCACTGATCAACTGGATATGTCCGAAAGTGCTATTCAAACCAATGTTACAGCCAATGATAGCGGAAATGCAGGTTATGTTGAAATATCCGCTAAAAATATGGTTTTTGATAATGCTTCCCTCATTGCAACCGAAACATCCGGGACCGGTTATGGGGGACAGATCAGGCTTGTCGCTCACAATAATATTCAAATTATTGGTGGGAGCGAAATTCTTTCCAAAGCTCGAGAACAAGCTTCAGGTGATGCCGGTCATATTATGCTCAATGCCTCCCATATTCAATTGCATGAATCTGCTTTGATATCTGCTGACACCGATGGCATTGGCAATGCAGGCAATGTTACCATTGATGCCACCGATCTATCCCTGGAATCTCAAGCAATGGTGTCATCGTCATCAAATAGCCCGCGGCAAGGCGGGCAGGCTGGTAAGATTCATATTTTATTGTCCAACACTCTCAGCTTGAATGGCTCCAAAACTGCTATTGAGACCAAAAGTGCCGGTAAGGGCGCTGCAGGCAGTATCGATATCTCGGCACAAAATGTCTTTTTGGATCACCAGGCTCATATTTCATCGACCGGACTTGGGGTTGAGACATATGCTGGTGATGCTGGAACAATCAATATTCATGCAAAGAATACTGTCAGGCTGGATAATAACAGTGAGTTATCAACATCATCACGTTTTGCAGGTGGTGGTAAGATTCATGTGGCATCAGGAGAATTGCTCTATTTTTCTGAAAGTTCGATTAACACCAGTGTTTTGCAAGGTTGGGGCAGTGGTGGAGATATCCTTTTGGAAACACAGCTGATGTTTACTACTGGCAGTATCATTCATGCCAAGGCAGAAAATGGTCCTGGCGGCAATATTCAAATTCATTCCCAGCAATTTCTGGAAGGATCAGGCAATACAATCAGTGCATCATCCAGACTGGGAATTGATGGTCGAGTTGATATCCTGAGACCCACATCTGATATCAGTATGGATGTCAGTCAATTGCCGGATCAGTTTTTGGATGATACCGCACGTCTGTCTGATATTTGTGCAGCAAGGTTTCACAAAAATATCAGTGTGTTTTCCCTCGAAGGCCGGGGGGCATTGCCCACTGCATATAATGATTGGATTCCTGGTTCAGAAATCACCTATGATCGTCCGGATATTCAATTACAAAGTATACCCAATCGATCCCAATACCTGGATCCCTTATGTCCTTTTACAGATGATGAAAAAAAAGAGTATCCATCTGAATAAATATAGGAGAACTCGTGGTGAATAGAATTGTTATTTTGATAATCGTAATGATCCTTTGCCTGGTGTCAGAAGGTTATGCCCAAAACACAGTTTTTTTTGATATGGACAAACGACTCTCTGACCAACCCCCATCATTTTTGGATCAATTGCCACCCACTACCCCCAAAAAACCATCCAGTATTTCAGGCATGGCCAATATTCCAATTCGCAAATTTCGGATTCAAGGCAATGCCCTTTTTTCGGGTTATGATGATGACATGCGCGCCATTCTCGCCATGTATCTCATTTCTGAATCCACCCTGGATCGCTTGAATAAGCAGGGGATACCATCCACTGTGACACTCGCTCTTGAAAAACTGCTCAATCATCCTTTTACAGGCTTTGATCAATTTTTTCATGCTGTTAAGCCTTTGCTGTCTGATAATGATCGCCATGTATATCAGGATGTTATATTTTCCTATGCATCTGTTTATCCTGAACATCTGATTTCCCCTGAAACCCTTCATGATATCAAGCGTCGTCTAACCCGGTATTACCATCAACGTGGCTATATCAACAGTATTGCCATTATTCCAGACCAAAAGGTTGTGGATGGTGTTATTACCATACAGATCATTGAAGGACGATTAACTGAAATTAGTATATTTGGCAATAAGCATATCACCAGTACCTATATTTTTGACCGCATTCAACCAGTCCTTGACCTGAAAGGTCGAATACTGAATATTCATACATTGGAAAAAGGGCTTCAAGACTGTATTCCAGTGTTAAAACGCAATCCACGAGTAAAAAATATCAATGCGCGTTTGATGCCTGGAATATCAATAGGAGAAGCGACCCTTGAAATTCATGTTGAGGAAGCCCCTATGATACAAATCAAGGTCAACGCCAACAATCATCACTCACCAGTTATTGGGGCATATTGCGGGGAAATCGGTTTTCGCCATTTAAATCTCCTGAGTCTGGGGGATACGATACTTTTACAATATGGGATGACTGAAGGGCTTGATGATATTGCATTCAATTATCAATTCCCAGTCAATACACATGGCGCTCACATCACCCTTGCAGCAGACCAGAGTGAATCAGTTGTCGTTGCTGATGATTATGAAAAATATGACTTAACCAATTCGGTGACACGTTTTTCACTGGGAGTGACCTGGCCTTTTTTTCAAAATATATTCCATGAGTTTTCAATGACTGCACGCATGGAAAGATTGCATGCAGAAACGACATTCATGGGAATGCCTTTTAAGCTTGATGGTGCGGATGAAAATGGCGAGGCTGACTTAACCATTGCACACTGTATTCATGAATGGGTCCATCGAAGCAATCAACAGGTTTTTGGGATCCGCTCCACTGCCAGTTTTGGACTGGATGCTTTTAATGCAACCATCAATGAGAACGAACCTGATGGTCGGTTTGCCACGTGGCTGATTCAAACCCAATGGTTTCGTCAACTAGATTTTAAACAGAGTGAAATTATTGCCCGACTGGATGTACGTTATTCCAATCAGCGCCTGATGCCATCACAAAAATTTGCATTGGGCGGCGCCCAGAGTGTTCGGGGATATCGTGAAAATCGTATAACTTCAGATGATGGCCAATTGTTTTCACTTCAATGGCAGCTACCTGTCATGCGCTTACCCTGGGCGGGGATCAGCCAGACAGCAGAAGATGGTTATATTATTGCTTCCTGTTTTTTCGATTATGGAAATGCCCATAACTTTGATACAGAAGATCCTTCACCCACCACCATTTCCAGCATCGGCACTGGATTGCGATGGAATATCAATGCAAAAATTTTTGCACAATTGTATTGGGCATATGCATTGCGTGATATTGAAGATCCAGAGCAGTACGATATTCAGGATGATGGGGTTCATTTTCAGGTGCAGATGATTGTGTATGAATAATACGATTAACAATGCGATTATGGATCTGCTTGAAAAAACAGAACGATTAACTCCAGCACAGATTTTTAAAAAACTCCCAAATAAGTCCAGACATTCTGTCATGCAGGCGATCAATCAACTTGTACGAGATGAGCAATTAATATACTCATATGAATTGGGTACTGCATTTGTCAGATTGTCAACCAATAAAGCGGTCACCATTTCTAATCGTATTGTTTTAATGCCACCAGAAAGATCCTTGCCTGAACATTTGGCATCAAAAATTGTTATCAAACTGTTACCAGGAGCCGCATTTGGTGATGGCCATCATCCCACAACAATATTAGCCCTGAAACTATTGGATGCATTTTTTTTACATCAACAAGGGTTTGTTGTAGAAAATGCATTGGATATTGGGACAGGTACCGGAGTTCTGGCAATTGCAGCCAGTAAGCTCGGTGCAAACAATGTTATAGCAACAGACCGGGAGTCTGTTGCTGTATATGAAGCAAAAAACAATGTTAGTATCAATCAGCTGGAAAATTGTATCACGGTTATCAAAAGCAATGGTTTGCCTGATGGGTGTTTTCAGCTGATTATTGCCAATCTCAGGTTCCCATCACTCTTGCGTTTATCTGGCAAACTATATGATCAACTTGATGCACCGGGTTTTGTCGTCTGCTCTGGATTTAAAGATAGTGAGTCCAAAAGTCTCATAAAACAATTTGAGTACCATAATTTCATATTGTTGGATTGTGAGAGAAGCAATCAATGGTCAGGGGCACTCTTCTTGAAAAATCATAATTGAATGATAAATAATAATTGAGCCTCTTTAAACTGGATTGCTCAAACGTTTTAATAAGACTTCAAAATAATGAGAATCCATTTTATAGCGCGTTATTCCACTGGCAGTGAGGGCCTGTTCAAACTGGTTTGTATGATAATTATTGTCATCAATCAGGTAATATTCGAGATCCTGGAAAGCCTGTGAAAAAACATGTAGTTTTGATGCGGATGCGTCGGAAAACGACGTTTGAAGCAGGTTGCGCCATTCTGTCAATGGCAAGGCCCGAGATACCATTTTATGGGAAAGCATCAGGTCAAAGACTGTTTGAACTGGAAAAGGATTGTTTTCAACGATATTAAATACCTTTCCCAATAAATGATCATTTTCTGCAAATCGTACCAGACTGTTTACTAAAAAATCCACTGGAGTCATTTCAAAGCCCCAGGATACTGCTGATGGCACACTTTGAATGTGCATGCATGTGTTAAGAAGCATGGTCTGGAAATCATTGGCATTGTAGGCACCAGTTTTTCGGTGATGCCCAATATTTCCAGGCCGATAAATACAGACTGGCAGTCCCCGATCAATTGCCATCCAGACCATTTTTTCTGCCACCCATTTAGCGCGTTCATATCCGCCAATTAATTGATCTGCATAGATATCTATCTGGCGATCTTCACAACAGTTTTCATGCTTCCCAATAAATATGCCATTGGTGGAAATATAATGCAATGGCTTTGCACGATGCATGCTTGCCAGACGAAGTATCTCATGAGTTCCATTGACTATGGAAGGTTTCATGACTTTATAGGAATAAACATAGTTGACCAATGACCCACAGTGAAAAATACTATCGATTTCATCGGCCAAAACTGAAAAATCAACTTTTGACAGGCCCAAATTCGGAAGTGTCAAATCCCCTACAATGGGAACAATGCGGTCTTCCATTTCTGGTGTATACAAATGATATGCTTCCAGGTTGTTTCGGATACGTTGCATGGCCAGTTGCGTATCTTTTTGCCGGGTTCGGGTCAAACAATATACTTTGATCTCTGGAAATCTGCGTAAAAGTTCTTCCAGCAGAAATACGCCCAGATAACCAGTGGTTCCAGTAACAAACACTTTTTTGGCCTGATAAATGGGCGTAATTGAGTCTACTTGTGTGGCCTGTATGGATGAATCCAGATAGACATCAGATTGAATGGATACTGGTTTAGACATTTTATCAGGCCCTTTGTTAATAAAATCAATTAATTGAAGAATAGTGGGATGTTCATAAATATCTTTGACCAGTATCTGGGTGTTATAAATTCGTTTGATCATGGGAATCAATTGAACTGCCAATAATGAATGTCCACCATATTCAAAGAAATTATCCTGGTTGGTAATAGTTCCAGAGGATAACTTGAGAACAGCTTCCCAAAGCTTTCGCATAACTGCATGTTGTTCATCCGGGTCCTTTGGATTCTTTAAGGCAATGTGGTCAGGAGATATTGCCTGAATTTGTTTGGGAGATTTCAAGGCGCGTATATCCACTTTTCCACTGACCGGGTTGATAGGAATCCGATCCAAAAGAACGTAAGCGCCAGGGATCATAAAATGGGCAAGATGGGGTTTGAGATGCTTGGTTAAGTCCGGACATGTTGCTGTTTCTGGATCAATTTTCCAGCAAAATGTATCATCAGGAACCAGATAAGCAATCAATCGTTTGTCTTCCCCTTCATCACCTTCAGCAATCACAGCACATGCCTTGACATGGGCATAGGATAGCAGAGCATCCTCAATCATGCCAATATGCACGCTATACCCCCTTATTTTTACCATAAAATCGCATCGTCCGCATATTTCAAGGGTATTGTTCTCATGCAGAATGGCCAGGTCACCGGTCTTAAAGTAGCGTTCATTTTCAATTGTAATAAATCTTTCTTGTGTTAAATGGGGCTTGTTTAGATAACATAGGGCCAGGCAATTACCACCAACATATAATTCCCCCCGAACTCCAGGCTGAAGTTCATTGTTATGGGGACCCATTATTTTAATTTTTGCATCAGGCATGGGTTGACCGGCCAGACAGATATTTGATGATGGCAAGCTGGTCTGACGCATATTTTCTATTGAAATATCATGGGTTTCACTGATACTATATAAATTGTACAGGGCAATATTTTCAGGCATGTTTTTCAGTGCCATCTGCAATAATTTTCCTGTGACAACCTCTCCATTCAGCCAGATGGTGTTAAGTGTTGAAAACTTTTCCTGCAATTGTTCAGGTGTGGATAACAAGAGTATTGTTTCAAATAGAGAGGGTGTAAACAACATTTCTGTAATTTGATTGCTGGCCAAATATGCCAGTAATGGTTCAGGATCATAAATAATCGTATCTGGAATAACAAAACATGCGCCGCCGCGTATGAGGGGACGCAAGCATTCCCATACAAAAAAGATATTGCAGGCAACACGCTCACCAGGATAATAATCTTTATAAGCAAAGCGCCAGTAATAAGAAATAACAGCGCCACGATGGGGTGCCACAATACCTTTGGGTTCTCCGGTGGTTCCGGATGAATAAACAATATAGGCAGGGTGATCCAATGTCATGTCTGGAAAGGTATATATTTCATCCATATTGGTTTCAGAAAAATCGGGTCCAATGGTGAAAAAATTGCTAATGCCAATATTCTGCAAGCGTTTTTCATGGTGAGGCTGTGTCAGTATGACAACCGCCCGAGTTTCATTGACAATATGTTCTATCAGGCGGTTTGGATAAGCCATATCCAGGGGCAAATAGGCGCCCCCTGCTTTGAGAATCGCAATTAAGGCAATGACATATTCAACGCTTTTATCCATAAAAATGGCCACAGTGGAATCAGTGGTTACGCCTTGATTTTGTAAGTATATAGCCAGGTAGTCTGTCTGACGATCAAGGCTTTTATACGTCAATGATTGATTCATATCGGATACTGCAATAGCATCTGGTGTCTTTAGAGCCTGTTGACCGAATAATTCGTGCAGGCAAGCGTACTTATGATTCATATATACTCCTGACCAATAGAATATTCATTTTAATAGGGTTGCGGGGTGTTGCCATCAAGATAACCAAACAGTCGGGGTGTTGCACCATTTTTTGTCAAAGATCGGAATGGAGAATAATCTGATCTTTTGGTATCAAAGCCATTTAAATAGTGGGTATTTAGCAAGTGACCCCAACCATTTTTTCGGACATACATGTCGCCATCAATTCGGATATCCCACAATTCTTTTCGGGGTGAAAGCATGCCCAGTCTGGCGACCAAATCATGTTCATTGGCAAAATTTTCAATATAGGGGACCGGATGGCCGATTTCAGAACGTATATCCTGGATATATTCCATACTGTCAGCACAGTTGGCAAATGCGTAAATTTCCAATTTTTTCATATTGTCAAAGGGTTGAACATACGTTTGACCATGATCCTCCACCAGTGATCGTAAAATATTGGCAGAAATGATTGTCCCTTGCGAATGTCCAATCAATATCACCCGGTGGATATCTGGATCATTCAATGCTTTAGAAATGGGATCCAAGGCGTTTTGTGCAGGACTCATACTACGTTTCCATCGTTTTCCAACAGCACACTCAAGCAAATCAACAAGTATACTATCTGTTGGATTTTGAATGCCAACAATCCGCCTGCCAAACAATTCATGTAAATATTGGCAATTCATTTTAGCCATGTCTGTATTGGTTGCAATACCATTGACAAAAAACCAGGCCTCCCGGGGATACTTATCATCACTTTGTGAGTTTTCCGGCCAGGTAAATAGATGGGTCTCTCTTAAAAAAAGCGTTTCTGGAATGGGCAACCAATTGGCATAATGAAATGGAATGGGGATTGGCAGCAAAGAAATGTCTTCAAGATATCTGATAATTCGAGTTAATTCTCTGGGATCGAAAAAGGTGTACTCAGAATATGGATGATATGGGGGGATTAATTGCTTTGGTTCCCCTAGGATTGAAAATATTTGTTTTGGCGGCATGAAAGTTGATGCATCCAAAACAGATCCTAATAATTTAATGGCATTTAACAGTTGCATAATGATACTCCTTGTTTTTGATTTCTTATTACTCTATGTTCAATTTTTGTTCTCTTGACTTGTGCAAATCTAAATTCAACTCGTTCCCATGCTCTGTCTGGGAATGCATACGAGACGACTCTGCCGCCTATGCTTTTTTGTCCCATCGACATAAAATGAGGATATTATTTGTTATAGTATGCCATAGTCGGCCGGGACAGAGCCCGGGAACGAGCCAAAAGTCAAGACAAAAAACTTATTAACATCAAGTATTAGTGATAATATAGAAACTATAGTCCTAATTGCAAGGTCAATTCTAAAAAAAATGTCCAATTTCGAGACGCATTCGGTCCCACCAAACCTGTATTGAATTAATTATTAAATCAGGGTATGTTCTGTTTGAAAAATATTTTGGGGTTGAGAATATAAAATGGTTGCAGCAGGCATATGTCCCACCAAGCCTAAGGCAAACGATACAACCCATAATAAGAATTTTTTTCAACAAGCTTTAAATTTAATTGATAACTGGCATAAGTCAACACATAAGAAACATTGTATTTTTCTTTGATTTCAATCCATTGATCCAGGGAACGATTCTCCCATAGTTTCTGGTCAATACAGGATGTCAACCCGCCCTTATGAAGAACCGACTCTGGTGGGTTGCACCATGAGATACCATAAATATCGTTTAGAATATGACTCACTGTTGGCATTGATGCCATTGCATACATCACCATGTCCAATGATTCACCATATAACAAGACCGGTTTCCTTGTCCGCGCCTGAATCAACATTATATTCGATGCAGTTAACAGTATCCCCTTCGTTTTTTTGACCTCCTCAATGACCAGGTCTTTATGAAAAATAAACTTGCTGATGTTTGAAATATGTTGAACGATGAATTGACAATGAATGATCACCATTAAAAACAATGGGATATATCTCCACTGATCATGTTGTATCCAGTTTTCTACTTGTTTGGAAAAAATTTCTTTTATCCATGTAATCCCAAAAAATACACCACTGATTGTAAAGGCCGCTGCCCAAAATGAAATCATCATGCCTGATAAATACATAACACATGTTAAAACAACTAACACAGCCCCTCTAAAATTATTAATATTCAATTGTCCGGCACAACAAGCAATGAGAAAAACAACATTGACATTTAAAACACGTGTAGGGATCATACGATAAATATATAAATACATATTATTCGGTAAATAAGATAAAAGCGCTCCCACAAGCCCCAAAACGCCACATGCAATCATCCATTCATATGCCAACACCCTGGGGGTAAAACTTTGTGATTGTAAGCAAAAAATACTATAAATAATTGCAATAATATTAATCCATATGGCTGGATGTGTCACAGGCAATGGCATTCGATGACAATCCCATTGCTGAAATGCTTTTATAAATGGTTTCAGCTGCATCACTTCTGGATATTGAATCAGGTGATATTGATAATCCATAAAGCTGATCAGGCTGATCAATGATCCACAAATAAAGGCAGGCATTATGCGTTGCCACAAATTATTCTGTTTACAGCACCAACGTTTCACTTGAATGAGAGTCATCACCAGATAAACAAAAAATGCCCAGGCAATATGTAATGATGGCAAAAGGCCAAGCAAGAATCCAGCCAGACGATGCTTATTCAAAAGCCACAGTGAAACAATTAACAGTACAATTGAAAAAGAGAGTGCGCCATAGGTATGGGGAACATCCCATAGCATGATGGGATAATTGGCCCCCAAATGCATTTGTTTTTCAATGAGATAATATAACACAGGAAACAGAATAGAAAACAGGATGGATCGTGAAAAATAAAACATCAGCCCAGATATGGCCATGCAGGATACAAATCCAATAAGACCACTGATAAATAAACTCAAAAGTTTTTCAGGCAAACCTGCATAAAGCAATAGTCCGGTTGCCTGATGTACCATTGTCCAGGCATGGTTCAAATACATAAAATTGGGGTTATCCAAAGGATAATCAACCAGACCGGCCCATACCTGTCCGCCTTCAATAGCCAGTTGCCAGTGAGGATGCATCATGCCCACAATGCCCCCCCACATAGCACTAAAAATTAAAAGGTATCCAACGTTATGTGTTTTCATTCAAATTAATTGAGCTTTCAATGATATAGCGCGGTCGTGCCATTGTATTATCATGGACATGACTGACATAAAGACCAATAATTCCCAAGGCCATTATTTGCAGACTTCCCATAAATAAGATCGAAAGAATGATATACCCCCATGATGGCATGACTGAACCCCAAAAAACAAGTACGCCCAGACCGCCTGTTATCAGGAGAATTGACAACAAAAACAGGCCAATTCCGGTCATTAGAATTGCATAAACTGGCAGTTTTGAAAATGATACAATGGCGCGAATAAATGAAATCACCGGCCCCTTTGATTTCAAGATAGGAAACTTGGATTTTCCAGATACCCGGGCGTCTCGATGATAATACAATGGCACTTGTTTGAATCCTAACCATGAAACCAGTCCTTTAACGTACAAGCCCCTTTCCCTCAATTTGACCAAATGATCCACCACGCGACGAGACAATAATTTAAAATCTCCGGAATCTACTGGAATAGAGACATCACTGACAGCATGAACCATTCGATAGGCCAGGGCTGTAATAAAACGTTTGCCAATTGTTTCTCCTGCGCGAGACTGGCGGGTTGTGTAAACAACATCAGCATTTTCTTCATCAAAGATATGGATCATTTCTGGAATTATTTCCGGTGGGTCTTGAAGATCCGCATCCATGTAAAGCACACGTTTACCGCGTGCGTTTTTAAGTCCAGCAAAAACACATTCAGCATGGCCAAAACATCGAGACATGTTAATAATCTTAAGGCGGTTGTCTCTGGAGGCTTTTTCCTTGAGTATTTCAAGGGATGCATCAGTTGAGGCATCATTGATAAACACGATTTCATAGCTTTTGTCCACCGGGTCCAGTGTTTTTTGAAGTCGTGTAATTAATGCCTCAAGAACATCCGCCTCATTGCGGAATGACAGGACAATGGATAAATTTGTGGATAATTGTTTCATAATATGGAAAAAACATGGCAAGAATAGTGCCATTTTCTTGAAAGAATTTGTTTTTTCCACTTTTTTTTAATGCGAACCTTCTGATAATATTTCACGTGCATGCGCAATGGTTTTTTCTGTAATTGTTTCGCCACCGATCATGCGGGCAATTTCTTGCACTCTTTCTTCATGGTCAATGGGACGAATCACAGTGTGGGTTCTGTCATTACTGACATGCTTGGCAATTTGAAAGTGATGTTTTCCATATTTGGCGATTTGGGGTAAATGCGTAATGCAAATAATTTGATGATGCGCACTTAAGGCAGCCATTTTTTGTCCCACCATCTCAGCAACACCGCCACCAATGCCAGCATCAACTTCATCAAATACAACAGTTGAAACCGACTCAGTTCCAGCCAGAATGGCTTTCAATGCCAAAACCACCCGAGACAGTTCACCGCCTGAAGCGATTGCTGCCAGTGGTTTCATCTCTTCACCAATATTGGGCGCAATCATGAAGTGTGCCTGATCCATTCCAGTTTCTGTAAATAAGCATTTGCCATCAGTCAAGGCATTATGGGTGTGTGTTTCTGCTGGGCGTCCGGTGACTTTGACTTGAAATTGCGTTTTATTCATCTTGAGTTGATGCAGTTCTTTTTCTACGACGCCGGATAAGTTTTGGGCAGCTTGTTTTCGTTTTTCAGACAATTCATACGTCTTGTTTTTAAGCTGTTCATGGACAGTATTGACCTCCTGGGCAGCCTGGGAAATCTTGTCTTCAATGCTATCCAGACCATTCAGTTCTTCTTGGATTTTCTGTAAGTGCTCATTGATTGACGAAAGAGAACCGCCATATTTTCGTTTGAGTTGATTCAGCAGGTAAATGCGATCTTCAACAGCCTGCAATCTTTGGTTATCAACATGAATGCCATCAAGATAATGCCGCAGTTCCGATGTGATATCTTCAATCAAGACACTGGCTTCCTGAACACGCTCACATGTGGGATTAAGCGTGTGGTCCATTGTGGATGCTTGTTCAATTTCTTTATTGGTCTTGCTCAGCATTTCGTAAACAGCCCCTTCAGCATCGTAGAGTTGTTCAATGCTTTGGTTGACCTTTTGATAAATGGTCTCAGCATGTTGCAACCGCATATGCTCATTTTCCAATAACAGGTCTTCGTTTTCACCAATGGCAGCATTAGCAATTTCTTTGGCTTGAAATTTAATTAGCTCAAGATGCTCAGCCTGACGTTCTTGTTGTTTAATCAATACTGTTAAATGATCAATCAAAGGAAGCAGTTTGTGATATAACTGCCCAACTGCCTGACGTAATGGGATGAGCTTGCCATAAGTATCAAGAAAGATCAGGTGTTCATCTTCATTTAATAGGCGCTGATGCGCATGTTGGCCTGAAATATTTACCAGGTTTGCAGTTAATTGGGATAAAAGCTGGATAGTGGATTGACGATCATTAATAAAAATTTTATGCCGATCTTTTCGAGAAATCACCCGACGAATTAACAAACCTTCTTCAGGGTCAAGATCATGTTGAATCATCATGTCTTTGATTTGGGGGTGGTCATCAATGTCAAATAATGCTTCAACTTCAGCCACATCCATGCCGGTGCGAATGTACTTTCCTGTGGCCCGATGGCCCAGCAATAAATTCAGTGCATTGATAATAATGGACTTTCCAGCACCGGTTTCACCACTTAATACTGTCAGGCCATTTGACAATTGAATGTTCAATTGTTCAATAATGGCAAAATTTCCAATACGTAATTCTTTTAGCATAGAAATATCCAGATCATTGATGGTTTAATACGCATGACAGAATTTATTGATTGCATCTCGGATTTTCCACACAGCGTCATATCCTTCCTGAATGCATTCCTGTGCCCGATAGTACTCCAGCCATCCCACATGACTCAGACAAGGTTCCACCAGAACATCCGGTGGATCAATTGCCATGCGGCTTCTCGTAATACGATCCTGCATGATATTCACCGAACTGGCCAGGATATCAAACATACCCGGGGATTTGGGTTTGGGTTCATTTCGATTGGGAAAAACTGCGTTCATGCTTTGTTTCAAACCTTTAATCAGGCGTTGCTTTAAGGGATTTTGGGGCATATCGGTATCATTGACATCAGCAATATCAGCAGTCCATTTAATGGGAAGAGTTTTGGGTTTATTGGCAAAATGTTTTCCTACAACATCATTGTTCAAATTAACTGCCAACACAAATGTTGCACCCATTGCCCTGCAAATTGATACAGGCACAGGGTTTACAATACCACCATCTGCCAGCATTTGCCCCTTGATTTTAACCGGCGAAAAGAGGCCGGGTAAGGACATGGATGCCCTCACAGCATCATGTAAAAGACCTTCCTGAAACCAGACTTCCCTGCCAGTAGTCAGTTCGGTTGAAACTGCGCCAAATCGAATACTAAAATCTTGAATATTTTGTTCACCCAGATAATCGGCCAAAAACTGGCTGAAACGATCTCCCATAATAATCCCGGCACCGGAAAAGGTAAAATCAAAAAAACCTAAAACATCTTTCCAGGTCAATTGACACACCCATTCTTCCAGGGATTTCAAATGATTGGAGATATAAGCGCCGCCAACAAATGCCCCCACAGAACTGCCACTAATAACCTGAGGATAGATATCCATTTCCTGAAGGGCTTTTAGCACGCCAATATGGGCAAATCCGCGGGCAGATCCACTTCCCAGGGCAACGCCAACTATGGGCGTATGATTATTGTTTTCATTCATAGCAAACGTTTTAATTTCTTAGCGTTGCAATTAATCCCTCTGGAAAGATTAATAAATCCAACGCTGATTTAATATTTGTACAAACAATATCAGCATTCAAAATGCTCTGAACAGCAGCACCTTCACATTCGATAACTGCAATGCCGATGGCAGCCGCTTTTAGCATTAAATGGTCATTATAACCATTTCCAATACTTATACATTTCGATGCTCCCAGGGCTGTGACATAGTCTTGTTTTTCTTGAGATTGGTTGTTAGTTTTAAGAATTTTCATCTTACACTGGATATCTCGCATTTGGGCTTTGCCACAACCAAAAGTATCAGCAGTTAAAATGTGAAGATTAATCTTTTGTGCCAGGCAATGGAGTTGATGTTCAATTGCTGTCAAAAGATATCCTCTACAGGCCAGGGTGCCATTGAGATCCAGAACCAAATGCTCAAATGAGAATTCCTTTAAATTGGGTATTATTATGTCAATCATAATTTCCCTGCTTATATCCAAATCCAAAGGTTTCTTTTGTACATATCACTGCTCCTTTAACGATAGATTTCTAGAAAGCGATGTCTGTGCCGCGGTTTCCTTCTTCATGGTCTACAATCATATCAAAAGTCTCTTTTTTATCTTTCCCTGATCAATCGAAATCCCAAATCCTTACTTTTAAGATCACTGGCATATCCCCGCCGGCTAGAACATCTCAAGCAAGAGTATTCATCACTCCAATCTCCACCGCGAACCACTTTTGTTGCGCCATGTTTAATCAGAGGATTTTTCTTGGAATGTTTTGAATAAGCTTTCTTGTCATAGGCATCCATACACCATTCAGACACATTGCCACTCATATCATACAAATCCAGAAAATTCGGTGCTTTGTTCCCCACACCATGAGTAATGAGCATGCTATTGCCTTTGAACCAGCCCAAATGATTGATATCAAGACCTTTTCCTGAATATTTTTGGGGTTTTCCACCGCTACGACAGGCATATTCCCATTCTGCTTCAGTTGGCAATCTAAATTGATGATTGGACACTTTGTTTAGTTTGTTAATAAATATCTGAACATCGTTCCAAGATACCTTTTCAACTGGATAATGGCTGCCATAAGCAGATAAGGAGGGATTCTGTCCCATAATTATCTGCCATTCATTCTGGGTAACTTCATATTGTCCCATCCAGAAATCGTCCACACAGACTTTATGGACCGGTAATTCATCAGAATCACATTGGCCTGTCCAATCTCCACATCCCATTTCATAGCAATCACCTTTTACTTTAATAAATACCATGCCAGTCACTGATTCTCGCCATTGTTTTTGTGTTGTTGGTTTTTGATGTTGGGTTTCTGGTTTTGTTTCTGTTTTTGTTTCTGTTTTTGGTTTTGGTGTCGCTGTTGTTTCTTTTTGCGTGACTTTTTTTTCTGACTTTTGTCTTTCAGGCGGTTTTTGTTTTTCAGGCTCGGGTTGTGGCTTTAAGATTTTTTCAGGTTGTGCTATGGGCGTCGTTGTGAGAGGTAGTTTTGTGGTTGCAACGCTTTGCTTTTTGTCTGTTTTTGTTTTTTTCTTTGCAACCTTAATAGGGACTTCAGTAAGCCTGTGGCTATCCATTTTTGGTGAAGAGGGTTTGTGTGTTTTTGGCTGAATTTGTGGGATTGACTCCTGGGGGCTTTTTGCCTGAAACTGTGGGGTTGATGGCTGAAGCACTGGCTCAATAATACAATCTTTACCTTTTGCAATTGTAATCCATTGATTAACAGATTTGTATCCTGGCATGGAAACCTCAATCAGGTATTTCCCTGCCTGTAAGGCCATACCATGAGAATAGGGTGGAACAATATTCATAATTCGAATTCGGGCACCAGAAGGTTCTGGATTGACATATAACTGTGAATAAGGACGCGATGAGACCAACTCAATTGTTTCATGAATACGATCCTGATTGGCAATTGTAATCCATTGAATTTTTGTTTGATAGCCCGGTTTTGAAACCTCTATTTTGTAATTTCCAGGTGACAGCATCATGCCTTTTCGATAAGGCGGAACAATATTCAGAATGCGAATACGTGCATTTTGGGGCACAGTTTCGATATATAAACGCCCTGGCTGTATGTCTACAATCGGCGGCGCCTTTTTTTCAACTGTGAGATCTTCAATTTCCAATTCTTTATCTTCAGCGATTTTTTTACGAATACTTTCTGGGGAATAAAACACAAACTCACCCATATCGTGGCCAGAAAAAGTACCATAATCAGGCTTTTGTTCCAGATTGGTCGCTCTGGGACTAATATACCCCCACATTTCAAGACAGGTAATCAGACCATCTCCATTAATATCTGCCTGCCCTTTATCCAATGCCTCTGCAAACAGTTTGCTCAAAATATTGTAGACAGGCCCCTTGCTTTCAGTAAATGTTTTTTTGTGTTTACCTGCTGAAAGAAGCTGACAGGCGTTTCTTTGAGTAATCTGAGTAATATAGTCAGGCGTTGTTAGAATGATATTCTCAGCCCCTGATTGATCAACAACAGTGATTGGCGCATCAATAATAAATAACTGATGTTTTGCAGCTGCCATCAGCTTTGATTGACGTGCCAGATCTGACATTGAAATGTAAATCATGCTATCGTTGAGATCAATGTTTTCCTTGTCATAGGGTATCAGAAAGGTTTCAAGCCAATCCCCTTTTTGTTTGGTATACCCATGACCGGAAAAATAGAACAACACCCGATCATCAGGGGATAAACGCGGTGCAATGTTTTTTTCAAGGCGTGCAAGAATGGCATGCCTTGTGGCATTTCTATCATACAGCGTTAAGACTTCAAAGCCTTTATGTCTTAAAATATCTGCGATAATCGCGGCATCGGATCGCGCGTAAGGCAGGTCTTTCCATCGAAGTGATGCATACTTGCTAATTCCCACAACAATTGCATAGCTTTTATTGTAATATGCATCATCTGCGAATACTGCCGCCATTGTCATAAACATAAAAAGGATAGTCCAGATCAATACAAATTTTTTGCATTGCATAACGAGCCTCCAATAGAAAATATGTTTTTATCATTTCATTCCCACATTTGGGGTAGCATATATTTTTTGTTGTTTATAAAAATGTATTGGTAATTTATTCTCATAGAACTGGCAATTGGTCAAGCATAAATCCATCTCACGTCTGATTATTTGCATTTTTTTTGATTTCGTGCTAGTCACACCCAGTCGATTATTTAAGAATCTATAAGATAATATTTTAAAAAGAGGTTTGCATGCAGACACAAGAAAATAGAAAACCAACCATCTTGATAGTTGATGATAATTTCATTAATTTAAATATACTATTGGAATTTCTCAATCAAGAGGGCTTTAAAACATTAATTGCTCAGGATGGTGAAACAGCCATCCGACGCGCTGAATTTGGATTACCCGATATTATTTTATTAGACATTATGATGGCCGGCATGGATGGCTTTGAGACCTGTAAGCAACTTAAAAATAATGAACTTACCCGAAATATACCTGTCATTTTTCTAACAGCTTTGACAGATACTGTGAACCAGATGAAAGGTTTTGAGGTGGGCGGTGTTGATTATATTACAAAGCCATTTGTTCCTCTTGACGTCATAAAATGCATCAAAAAACAAATTAAAATAAAAAAACAAAAAGAAGAACTTTCCCAGCTTACGCCTTCAATTTCAGAAGATACAGAGGCAAGGGATCGCTTTTTTTCGATTATTGTTCATAAAATGTCTAAAGCGTTTAACCAGTTGCATGACTTATCGCGATTTTTTGCTGATTCCATTACTGAGTTGAATACAGATGAAATTACTGTATTTGACCGCCATATTTTTGGGTCTGCCCGCAATACAATCAATATATTGGAAACGATTTTGTACTGGGGACTGCTTCAACAAGATGCATTGACTGTTCGGCCAGAAAAAGTTGACCTGTATGGCATTGTTTCAGCAGCCTTGTACACATTTCAAAAACTGACAAGGACCAGAAACTTGCACATGAGCCATGATATTCAACCTGAATGTTATTTTCAATCAGACCCTGAAATGGCTTATCGTGTATTGGCCAATTTAATCGTTCTCACATTGGCATATCCGGCATCAGATAAAATTATTATTTTCGCTGAAAAAACAGATACACACGTGACTTTAATGATCAAAGACACTGTTTTGCAGTCTGATATTCTCAATGATTTAAAAGATTCCAAAGATTTGCTTCAAACAATAAGTACAAATGATGCACTTCCCATTCAACTCACATTGGCGTTATGTCAGAAAATGCTTGAATTGAACGATGCCAAAATCGGGATGCAACCCACAGACAATCAGCAAGGTTCTCTTTTCTGTGTGACATGGCCTTGTGATCCATGAGAAACAAAATGATTCGCTTTGAAAAAATTTCAAAAAGTTATGGCAAGCAATGCCTGTTCGATCAGATAAGCTTTAAAATCAATGCCAAAGAACGTATTGGTCTGGTGGGACGAAATGGTCATGGCAAAACAACCATGTTGCGCATGATAACCAATCAGGCACTGCCAGACTCCGGTCAGGTGGTTATTCCCAAACATTATCGGGTGGGTTATGTGTCCCAGCATATTTCATTTTCGGCCAATACTGTATTGGAAGAAGGTATGCAGGGGCTTTCCGCCCAAGAACGCGATCATTACTGGAAAGTTGAAAAAGTGTTGGCCGGTCTGGGATTCTCTCATACTGATATGTCCCGGCACCCCAGTGAATTTTCAGGCGGCTTTCAGGTCCGCTTGAACCTGGCAAAAGCGCTGGTATCTGAACCTGATTTGCTGTTACTTGATGAACCTACAAATTACCTGGATATTACATCTATTCGATGGATTGAGCAGTTTTTAAACCATTGGCCCAGAGAATTGCTATTGATCACTCATGATCGCAATTTTATGGATCGGGTGATTACCCATGTTTTGGCTATTCATCGAAAAAACGTTCGAAAAATTCAGGGCAATACTGAAAAACTGTATACCCAAATTGCTCAGGATGAAGAAATCTATGAAAAAACAAGACTCAATGACGAACGTAAACAGAAAGAATTGGAACAATTTATTTCACGATTCCGGGCCAAAGCCCGATTGGCCAATCTTGTTCAATCTCGTGTCAAAACACTGGCCAAAATGGAAAAACGTGATAAATTGGAATCTATAAAAGATCTCGCCTTTTCTTTCCGATATCAGCCCATTTCAGCCAAATATGTCATGCATGTGGATAACATTTCCTTTTCTTATACCCAAAGGCCCATGATAAATAAATTGACTCTCCATATTCAAAAAAGGGATCGTATTTGTATTATCGGTCCAAATGGCAGGGGGAAAACAACCTTACTTAAACTGCTTGCCCAAAGCCTGCCCCCTCATGAAGGCACAGTTACCTTTCACCCCAAAACAATTGTAAAGTATTATGAACAAACCAATGTTCAAACTTTAATTGACGCGCGAACAGTTGAAGCAGAAATCATGGCCGATTATATGGATCAAGATCGCCAGCAAGTGCGGAATATTTGTGGTGCCATGATGTTTGAAGGCGACGATGCGCTTAAGAAAATTCAGGTGCTGTCAGGTGGCGAAAAAGCACGCGTACTTTTGGGTAAAATCCTGGCATCACCAGCAAACCTGCTGCTTCTTGATGAACCCACCAATCATTTGGATATGACATCCTGCGACGCCTTGTTGGATGCCATTGATCAATTTGAAGGCGCTGTAATAATGGTGACACATAATGAAATGTTTTTAAATGCCATATCCAAACGTCTGATTGTATTTCAGGATGACTCTCCATATGTGTTTGAGGGCGATTATGAATTATTTCTGGAAAAGAAAGGATGGACAGATGAAGTTTCATGGGTATCCAATACTAAAGATCAGGCCCATTCCGAAAAAAAGCAGGTTCGCAAACTCTCCAAAAAACAACGCGCAGAGTTGGTTCAACAACGATCCCGGGAAATCACCCCTATTAAAAAGAAAATTGCTACAATAGAAGATCAAATCATTCAAAAAGAAACAGAACTGAAGCAGCACAATGCCAATATGCAAGTAGCAAGTGAGGCAGGCGATAGTCAAAAAATTGTTCAATTGGGAAAAGATATTCATGCTGTTCAGAGTGCCATTGACCAATTGTTTGATCAGCTTGAAGAAGCAACAATGCGTCTTGAAAAAGCTGAGGAGAGCATCAAAGTTTAGGGTATAAAATCAGAAGTTTTCGGGTATATTTTTTTATTGTGTCGTAGACTGAAGGCCATAGACGTCAGGCTAAGGCAAACTCGCTCTGATGCTCGTTCCCAGGCTCTGCCTGGGAACGTTTTCTTGGCGGCTCTGCCGCCTGTTCAGTTCGTAGGTGGCAGAGCCACCTCTGAAAACGTTCCCAGGCAGAGCCTGGGAACGAGCATCAGAGCGAGTTTGCCTTAACCTGACGGCTATGGGCTGAAGGCAGACATAGGTTTAGATTTTTGTTTGAAGGCGAACATAAGGTTCGCCCCTAAAACAATGTGCGCTTTATCTTTAATCTATTTTTTGGGAATGAACCCTTTTGTGTTTAACAATTGATCAAATGCAACCGAGCGCATGATCAATTTTAACTCTGTGGCCTTTGTCATGACTTTATTGATATAGTCAATGTCAGGAATTTTGGGTTTGAATTGAATCCCGCCTTTTCTTTGGGTCAATGATTGAATGACTGTCTCCTTTGAAAAATTGAAATACTTCTGTTGAATAATTGCAACTTGCATGGCATTTGTTTTGGTAATATCATTTTCAATAAAATCACACGCGCGAACAATGCTTTGTAACCATTCAGTAGTGGGCAATTCGTGACTCATCATTTTTTCGGACATAACGAGCAGAGTTGTTGGCTGATCAACATCAAATAGCGGCTCATCCATAAATGCAGCACCCGCCTTTTTTACCGCAATGCTGGGCCATGGTTCTGGTAAATAGAAAGCCTTGATCTTATCACTTTGAATATCTTTGATTGCCGAGTCAAAAGTAATACCAATACATTTATAATCCAGCCCGAACTGAAATCCTTTTTCCGCCATAATATCCATCATGAAAAAGGCTTCAACAGAATCAAGCCCAGGTACACCAATCATTTGACCTTTTAATGAATGAATATCACCGGAAGATTTTGAAACCAGAGTTGATCCACCGATATGTGTCGCTCCCACGATTCTGAGATCACATTCCTTGCAATCATGAAGGTTTGAAACAATGGACAGGATTATAGGTATGGGAATTGATGCAGCATGAATTGCACCAACTCTCAAAGCGGCCTCAACTGATGTGAAAGAGGTGAACTTGATTAATTCAACATCGACATGATTGAAGTTAAGTCGATCATTTTCATAAGATACAATAATTGGCAGTTGAGGTAGTAAGGACAGGTAGCCAACGCGAAGTTGATTTTTTTCAAGTCCCATTGCTGAAGAGATTGTTGCAAGATATATCAGGTAAAGCCATAACACTATTTTTTTCATTTGGATATTCCTTTATTCACAATCAAGAAAACTCATAAGCGCCTTTCACTTCCACCTTCTCAAATTGTTATTCCAATGGTTCCAGCTTTACTGGATTTTCCTCACGTGTACGTGCAACCTCTTCACCTGGCTTTGATGCAATTATTTTAAACAAATCCCATTCATCTTTGCTTTCGGCTGGCGATTTTCCAACAGCTACATAGGTGGGATGAATTCCTTGATGATCCCATTCCCGAAAATACTCTTCGTTACCAAGGAGAGTAAAACGATGTCCTTCCAGGGCTTTAATGACTTTAATATGATCAAAATCCCCTGCGCGCTTGACAGCATCAGCATATTGGAAAATATCCACCCAAGCGGCTGCGGCAGCATTGCCTGGTTTTTTATTGTATTCCTTTTCAAATTCTGAAACAAATTTCTTGGAACCTTCAAATTTTTCAGACAGACCATGATACCAACACATGGATGTTGTAATGCCCTGCATAATTTCAGGGCCAACGCCATGGGCCATATGAAGTTCCATTAGCGGCACAACGATTTCCATGGATTTTCTCAAACGCAGTTTATTAACTTGCTTGAGACAATTAATCATATCACCGCCAAAATGAACCAATACGAGAACATTTGGGTTTGTCCGCTTCACTTTGAGCAATGATGACAAAAAGCTTTTTGCTCCCAGTTTTGTGGGCTCTTTAAAAACAGTCTTGCACCCTGCAGCTTCAATGACATTCTGCATGGATTGTTGAACTGTTATGCCCCAGGTATAATTGGCGTAGAGATAGGCATATTTTGCTTCCTTGCCAAATTTTTCCACCAGAATTTTTGCCATGGCCTTGGCTGTTTGATGCCCATTGTTATACCATCTGAAGCAATGCCGATGCGCATTTTTTCCAGTTGTGGCATTGGAATGTGTCAGTCCAGCCATAAACACAACCCCCGCTTTTTGACACTCCTCTGATTGGGCAATGGCAACTGCAGAACTGGATCCACCAGTGATCATAATGGCACCATCCTTGATGAACTGTTTTGCATTTTCTCGGGCGACGCTGGCTTTGGTTTGTGTATCTTTGATTGCATACACCACTTTTTTTCCCAGAATCCCACCATTATCATTGATTAACTTAATTGCCAGCTTATAGGCTTTCAGCTGATCTTCTCCCTGACTGGCATATGCACCGGACAATGGCACATTCAGTCCAATCAACACAGTGTCATTACTGGCAAATACCAATGCAGGTAGCATTATCGCCAGACAAATCATCATACAAAGCACACGTTTCATCATAAAACTCTCCTTTGATTGATTTGGCATTCATATGCCAAAAAACAATTGATTAAAATATTGCTTCAAGCTGTTGCACATAATCTGACATTTCACCTGCCAGCTTATTCATTTCAACAGCGGTTTGACTAAACTCATCGGCTTTAGTCGAGGTATTATATGTCACTTTTTCAATATCATTCATACCTGTTTCGATTTGTTTGATTTCATCTGCCTGAGATTGGGCCTCAACAGATATTTCATCCATCAATGTTTCCACGCGCTTACTGCTTTCAGTAACTTGCTTGAAAGTGTCGTTGGTATTTGAAATATGTTGTTGTCCCAGTTTTATTTTATCAATGATCGTTTCAATTAATGCAGAAGTGTTTTTTGCGGCTTCTCCGGTTCGGGTGGAAAGATTTCGTACTTCACCCGCCACAACAGAAAATCCAGCGCCAGCTTCACCCGCTCGTGCAGCTTCAACAGCCGCATTGAGGGCCAGTAAATTGGTCTGAAAAGAAATTTCATCAATGCTTTTAATAATAGAAAAGGTTTCTTCACTTGTTTTTGCAATTTCATTCATGGATTCGGTAAGGATATTCATTGTTTCGGTTGACCGATTGACATGTTGGCTGGCACTTTTCATCAATTGATCCGCCTGGCCAGCATTTTGAGCGTTGTTATAACTGGCAGCCGCATTACTCTTTAAACTGGCACTGGCTTCTTCAATTGATGCCGCCTGTTGACGACTACTGTCTGCAAGTGTTGTGCTGGCATTGGACATTGTTTCCGAAGCACTTGATATTGATATGGAACTGTGTTGAAGCCCCTCTATGATATTTTCGATTCGGCAGACAATTTTTCCAGTCAGGTACATGCCAATACAAACCGAAGCAAATACGCAAATAAGTGCAATAAATGTAATGTATGACAGCATTTCAGTGGTTGATTTTTCCATGGTATGCATGGTATCGGAAACTGTGCCATTGATTTTTTCTTTAAACACATTTGTGGTTTCTTGAATACTTTGCGTTATTTCTGTTTCCACCTTGTTTTTGGCCTGTGTGGCGTTTTTCGTTGCCAACCGGCTTTGTTTGTCAATCTGAGCACCTGTTTGTTTTGCAATGTCAGTCAGTTGAACCGGTAGATCGGTATTTAATTTATGAATATTTTCTTGAAGCGTTCCTGAAAGTGAAGCAATTTTATCATGAATACTCATCTGGGTTTGAAGTAAATTATCGATAACTTCATCCATTTTGGATTGCTGAATTGTCATGGCATACTCCAGTTCCATCTGAATGGCGTAGTTTACTTTTTTGTTGACCAGTTTGAGTTCTTCAGCTACCTGCTTTGATTGAATATTGAACATTTTTTCAAGATCTTTAAATCGATGGTCCTGTCGGTCTCTGGTTGTTTCTTTAAGGTCTTCAAAAGCAAGCATGAGGTACTCAATAAGACTGTCTGGATCCTGATTTTCCTCAAGATATGTCATGGTTTCTATCAGCAGATTGTCTAAATGTTGGTTAAATTTATCTTGACCGGCACGTTGTCTTTGTTCAAAAGTTTCAACAATTAATTGAAAGCGCCTCAAGCTATCCAGGCTGGAGTGGTTTAATGCGCTCATATTGATTGTCGCTACATTGGAAAGGACGTTCATGGAGGTATTATCAAATCCCATAACTTCGGTAATATAATCAGTTGATTTGGCAAGGAGTTCATCCATGCCATTATTTGTACTTGTATTCAATTGATCTATGGTTTGTCCGACTGACTCACCCGCCTTAGTAATGGACTGGCGTATCAATTGAACAAGATTTTCCTGGCTTTTTTGGGATGTTTGAATAATATTTGCAATTGCAGCCAGTCCGCTGGCCTGATTGATACCTTCAGATGTCAATTTTTGAAAGGCAGATAGTTCATCAATAATAGATTGCTGAAGCTTATCCATTTGATGAAGGATCCCTTGAGAAACATTGCGCTTGTTTTTACTAGAAAGCTTCCAGTTGGATATCATAATTGACAGGCAAACAATGGATATCAATATGAATATAATTAGTATAAACTGTTTTCTGAATTTCAGATTGAACATGGCAAACCTCCTCATCATACTTGCTTGATTTTTTCAGTTTCAATTTATTGATGGTTTTTCAACTTGAAAAAATGTATATCTTGTTAAATAAACTTACTATAATTATGGCTATTTGTATATTCCAGCATTTCATGAATATACCCGATTACTCAAGAATATTTTGAAATATCATTAATTATTTTCGGTTTTTAGAACTTTTCTTGGATTTTATAAAAAAATACCTGAAAGTGAAAATACGATTATGAAATCAACATTTATATCGATTATTATTCCCGGGTTTAATGAAGAACAACGTATTCAAAAGACCCTTGAAACGCTTTTTGAATTTTGTCTCCACCGGTTTACCCGGTTTGAAATATTGTTTGTGGATGATGGCAGCGACGATCACACACGACAAATTGTTGATAATATGGCTTCGTCCAATGCGCGCATTCACTATCTGGGATATACCAGGAATATGGGAAAGGGTTATGCCATTCGGTATGGATTGAAACATGCTAAAGGTGATTACATTTTCTTTACTGATGCCGATTTGCCTTACGATCCTCAATTTTTAATCCTGGCCACAACTATTTTTGATAAAACTGGCTGTCATTTTATTTCTGGTAACCGGCACTTGAAACTATCTCATGACTATGTTGGATTGAGTCGGAAACGACAATTCGCCAGCCGGATATTTTCATGCCTGGTTCAGCAGCTTTTCGGTATTCCTGTTACTGATACACAATGTGGAATTAAAGGTTTTACAAAAGCATGCGCAAGGGAGATTATCCAAAAGTCACAAATCAATGGGTATGCTTTTGATGTTGAGGTGTTTATTCTAGCCAAATCAAACAGATGGCATATAGAATATTTGCCTGTTATGTTGATCAACAATCAATTGTCAAAAATTCGATTGGGATTTGATCCTTTGTTGATATTGTGTGATATATTGAGGCTTTGTCTGGCTAATTATAAGTAAGCGATCTTAAATATTCGGGTAGATCGCAGTAAATATTTTGTTATTCGTTTGATCGCTGCCCCATTTTCTATTGATAGTTATCATATATTTCCTGTAACTTTTTATCTTTCTTCATCTCTTTTATCGTTGCATCAAATTTCAACAGAGTATTCACGTATGACGACTTTTTTCCAATACATAATTTGAATGGAACAAAATCAAGAATTGTCGGTAATTCAATGATCTGGTTTTGATAGCCCATTTTTTTTAAATTGTAGCAAACGACCTGGGAGGTATCAATAAAGATATCAAATCGATTGTGCAGCAGCATTGTTAAAACAGAATCTAGTTTGGGTGTCCACATTACTTTCATGTCAGCAAGTCTTTTTTTAGCCCAGCCACTTCCAATATATTGACCCAATTTAAATGGCTTCAAATCGTTAATTTTTTTTATCTTTTTGTATTGCTCAATTTTTGGATCATTCTTATTTATAAACATTTTAAAAGTAGCTAAAACAACTGGTTCATTACTGATTACAGTATATTCTTTTCGTTCTGGCGTCGGAACAGTAGCAAAAGCATCAGCACTATTCCTTTTAACCATTATTTGAGCTCTTTTCCATGGATATCCTTCATGTGTAACAGGTATTCCCATCCTTTTCTGTAAGGCTTCATTGAGGACATCTATAAGAATGCCATGCATCTGGTTATTTTCCTTCCAGGAGAATGGCGCATAGTTCTCAAAATACACGAGTTTTAATGTTCTTTGAGAAAAGGCAGGGGTAGAAATACAAATAGTCAATAAAAGCAATAAAAAACTTTTCATGATATTTTTCCCTGGTTAAAATCGATACTGCATCCCCCCATAAATATTGGAATCTCTTTCATTCTGTCCCCAATACGTATGATCTTCATTACCAACAAAAAGATTGGCACCGCCAAGTAATGTAATATTATCATTAAAAATATATTGAAATGCCGGTCGAACATACAAGTCAGTATCAGTGGGACAGTAATACATCAGAACAGACAAATGAATGTTGGGGTCAATTAACTGTTGTGTCAAACGCGCGGTAATCACATGACGACCTTCATCTTCAGGGGGAGATCCAGGTGCAACCAGTGCCAGTGTTTGCTGATATTTTTGATGATCCCGCATGATTTCAATGTAGTATTGTGTGCTGAGCTGCATGTGGTTGGGAAGGTCAAAACGATAGCCAGCTAACAGACGCAATTGACTGTTTTTTATATATGGATTATGGCCTGCCTTGTCATCTCTGGACTCATAAAGTCCCATTTCAAAACATGCAACACCATGGAGTACAGGCCCCTGAACGCTGAGACCATATACATTCAATCTAGAATGTATTCTCTTTCCTGTTAGAGGCTCTATGGCACCGGGAGACTTCCAGTATCCATTGTAGGTATAGATTGCAAACTCAAAATCGTTAATTGTGTTGTATATTCGGGTGGCCCATTCATCATCATCAAAAATATCATCTGGTTTATCAATATCCATCACGTAATTCTGACCGACACGTTCTCCAATAAACTCGTTGTAGTAACTGAGACGTTCGCCTGTTGGGATGCGATCAGTATCAAACCAGGGCACATAAACAAAATCCATATTGATATACAAGCTGTAAAATCCCAGCTTGATGGCATCAGTGGGCGCATCAAAATAGCGCTCGTCCCTGCCAATGTATAAGGATATCCAATCTTTTGGAAACAAATTATTGATATAGAGTAAATCTCCTGTCCCCCAGGATAGTGTCTGACGTCCTGCTATCAAATCCATATTATCTGATGGAATCAGCGCGACATTTAGCTCTCGGAGCTCAACAATGCCTGTACCTTCTTTTAGCTTGATTGCGTATTGATCCAAAACAGGATCCAATACAAAATCCGCTTTACAATTGAATGTCAGCGTATCCACTTTATGCTCATATGCGAATCGGAGTCGTCCTTCACCAATAGAAAATTCATCCTGATGAATGGCAGACTGGGTTCGAATGCCCATGCGTGTATCCAGAAGGACTGATAAATTATAATCCTCCGGTTGATAGTCTTGTTGAGGGTGATACTGGTCTTCAACAGGTGCATATTCTTCTGGAAACAAGGGAAAATCATCCTGATACATGGGTGATGGGGCTTGTGGATGTGCTGGTTCTTGCAGTGGTTCATCCTGTGCGATACCTTGACTGGCAAAACATATCATTGTTATGACAATAATACTTTTGATTATTGTTTTCATCATTTCCTCCGCCATTTATATATTATCGTTGAATTATGCTTTTCATGGCATAAATATTGCCAATACGTTCTCACGCTTTGGGTGGAAAAATATTGGAATTACAATTGCTCCATCGCACCACCATGGAAAAGGTGTAGCGGTTAGTGGAGCGTACATGGAGGGGAATCAAGCCGATGTTCGAAATCCACTGTAGGGCAAACCTTATGTTCGCCCTCGAACAAAAACTGGAATCACACTCATGTACGAAAAACAATGTAACTTATGTTTGCCTCGGGACATTTGTTAAGAATGTTTTTCCAGATAAGTCAGCACATCCTGGACTTTTTTCAGCTTTTCTGCGTCCTTGTCATCAATGTCAATCTCAAACTCTTCTTCCATGGACATGATTAGTTCAACCAAATCCAGGGAGTCTGCCCCTAAATCGTCAACAAAGGAAGCTTCGGGTACAATTTCATCCAGATCAATTTCGAGTTTCTCTGAAATCACTTTAAAAACTTTATCTTTTAAAGACATAAAACACCTCAAAATTATAATAAAATAGATTACATCACCAATCCACCACACACCTGTATGACCTGACCGGTAATATAACCGGCATTTTCAGAAATCAAAAACCGAACCAGCGCAGCAATATCGCTAGATTCTCCCATCCGCTTCATGGGAATGCGACTAATGATGTCCTGCTGTTGTTGATCGGTCATTTGATCGGTCATTTGCGTCTGAATAAATCCAGGGGCCACGACATTTGCTGTAATGTTACGTGACGCCACTTCTTGCGCGATAGATTTTGTGAAACCAATTAAGCCGGCCTTGGCAGCAGCGTAATTGCATTGACCGGCATTGCCTGTAATACCCACCACAGAGGAGATATTGACAATACGCCCCCACCGCTGGCGAATCATGGGTTTTATCACTGCTTTTGTACAAAGATATGCTCCCTTAAGATTGGTATCCAATACCTGATCCCAACTGGATTCTTTCATCATAGCCAGCAGGCCATCTTTTCTGATACCAGCATTATTGATCAATATATGAATCCCAGATGTTTGGCTAAAAACAGATTTAAAAAAAGCATCCACATCATCTTTTTGGGTGATATCTGCACGTATGCCCCTACACACCCCCCCATTATCTTCAACAGTTTTTATTGTGTTTCGGGCGTTTGTATCATCGCTGGATGCATAATTAAAAAAAACCTGAATTCCCATTGCGGAAAGGGTCTGAACGATAATTTGTCCTATACCTCTTGAACCGCCTGTAACAACAGCTATTTGTTTATTTTGACTGTCATTCATGGCTAATAAATACTAATTTTCAATTTCCATAATTGTTCGATCTTTATACGAACCACATTCAGGGCACATGTGATGGGGTAACTTTGCCTCACCACATTGCGGGCATTTCTGAACATTCGGCACAGCCAGTTTTTGATGGGTACGTCGTTTATCTCGTCTTGATTTAGACACTTTTCTCTTGGGTAACGCCATTGTGAACTCTCCTTTCTCATCAGTACTGATTGCATTGACCAGTACCAATGCTATTGCTTTTTTGTAAATCCAATTAAATAACGTTATTCATATCAAAAGTCAAGATTTTGAACGAATTTGTATGTTATTTTTTTTTACTTCCTGTCTGATTGTTTATTTTAGAGCCTTCAACAGATTGCTCATCATTTCTCGGATCAAAACTAACTTCAAGCTTGATATTTATTTTAAAGCCTTTGATAAATTTTTTGACTTGCTCTCCAATTTGTGCCTGCACGATAATGTTGCGAATTTCTTCAGCAACAATGCGAATCAGTTCGTTTTTGGATTTAGCGGTTTGCTGAATAACAAATTGAACGAGGTCTGAAGGCATTTGAATGTCACTAAGCATTTTTCGGATGGTATCTTCTGAAAAAAACTCCCCGGATACGCCCAGCACAAGTGCTTTTTTCAAAACATCAGGGACAAGCATATCAAGGGCTTTCCGAAAAATATCCATATCTTCTTTTGAAACTTTTTTTTGGGTTTCGGTGGAATTGTTATTATCCATAATTCCTGCCATTATTTTGAATTTTGAATAAAAAAAATTATAAATTATAATTTTTTCAGGCAAACTGCAAAAAAACCATCCATTTCATGAATATTGGGACGAAAAATATAGTACCCATTTTTATCCATAAATGGTTTCAGACATAACTGGCATTGCCTGTCAACTTGAAAGGTTTTGTTCTGAGATAAAAAATCTGCAATAACCTGAAATGTTTCCTCTGGTTCCAATGAACAAACAGCATAAATGAGAGTCCCCCCTGCTTTCACATGAAGTGATGCATATTTGAGGATTTTTTTTTGCTGTATGGCATTTTGAAAGATATGACGCTGTGTTTTTTTCCATTTCATATCCGGGTGACGTCGGATGACTCCCAGCCCCGAACAAGGCGCATCAACCAAAACACGATCAAATAACAGATTATTCAAGACCTTTTCCCAGCGATGTTGACGAATTTTTACAATAGATACGCCCAGACGTTGCATTTCATGAGAAAGTATGTGACGTTTTTCCGATGAATGATCTACAGCAAAAATTGTCCCTTTGTTATTCATAAACTGCGCAAGATGTCCTGTTTTACCCCCACGACCGGCACATGCATCTAAAATGGTTTCTCCCGGCCTGGGTGATACAATAAAACTAATGAGTTGTGCAGCTTCATCCTGTACCTGATACAGACCTTTTTTAAAGGAATCCAACTGACCCACTGCAAGTTTGATACTGGACAGACAAATACCATCTGGCGAATGAAAAGTTTTTGAAATATGGGTAAAATCAGATGACAATAGTTCTAATAAGTGTGACCGGCTTGTTTTTAAAGTATTTGTCCGAAGAATAATCGGTGGCACCTCATTGCCATAGCGACACAATGCCTTTGTGTCGGCTATCCCCTTGTATTCAATCCATCGCTTGACCAACCATTTGGGATATGCGTATTTTACAGACAGTGTATCAATGGGATGCGTGGTTTCATCAGGCCATTTAATTTTACCTTTTGAACGAATACAGCCGCGTAATACACCATTGACAAAGCGTGATAAATAATTGGGTGCAAACAGACGAATCAGTTCCACAGATGTATTTACAGCCGCATGGTCTGGTATACGATCTAAAAACAATAACTGGAAAAGCCCCATGCGCAATACATTCAAAACTGGCAACTCAATTTTTGAACAACCACTGGAAGCACATTGATCAATAATAAAATCCAGGTACAACCGCCATCGAATAACACCATAAACCAGGGAATGAATCAATGCACGATCTCTTTGCTCATAGCCTTTTACATGACAAAAATGATCATTGAGCAATGCGTCTAAAAAGACTTCATTGAGATGAAATTCATTTAATGTGTATAAAGCAAATGCGCGTGGATTGTTTGTAATGCATTGTTTTAGTTTTGATTGAATGAATTGATTGTTTTGTTTCATAGCTTGATATTCAAGTAATACTTTTTGGACTGACAGCATCCAGGGCCATCTGTCTTATCAGTTTTTTGTCCACTTTTTGAATGTTGCTTAAAGGAATATGATCAACAAATTGAATGATTTTGGGTATGGCATATTTGGCAATACGTTCCTTTAAATAATCTCGAATATCGCTCTCATTACACTGATTTTTTGCAGATTCATGACACTTGATATACGCCACAACAATTTCGCTTCCCTCCCGAGATGAATCTGGAATACCAACAGTTGCAGCCCTATCAACAGCCGGGTGATGATGTAAAATATCATCCACCTCATTTGAATAGACTTTGTATCCTGAAACGACAATCATATCCTTTGACCGATCGACAATGGTAAAAAAGCCATTTTCATCCATTTCAACAATGTCTCCGGTGTGAACATAGCCTTCCCTGTCCAATCCACTGCCTAATATAGGCCAATAACCAAGCATTCGCTGAGGACCTTTTAAGCACATTTCACCACGCTTTCCGCCTTTAAGATCATCCCAATTCAAAATCTGATCATTATCGGTATCAATAATTTTAACCTCGGTATCTGGGAATGGAATACCAATGGACGGCTTTTTGTGGAATTTGCCTGCCTTTTTATGCCATTTCAACAAAGCGACGATCAACTGACTGGTGATTGAACCAATGTGCTTAGAATCGAACATGCGAAGCATTTTATTGAGGGTCCATATCACAGGCGAATACCCCAGTAACATCTGCCCCAATTGTGCCTGCCACTTGCCCCCAATCAGCCTGATAATGGCATTTGGGTTCAAATGTGTGCCTGGAGACATTTCAGATAAACCATAAGCATCCATAATGGTGCCTCCCATGACTGTCTCAAATTGTTCTTGTGTATTTGATGGCAATGGCGCTGAACCCGACATGCAAATCATGCCTACATCGGTCAATTTTTCTTTTACAAGATTCATATATTGCGTTGGCACACCAATTTGCAGCAAAGGTTTATGAAATTGTATCATTGATATCATTGTCTGTGTATCGCGCGGGTCTGGAATTAATACCTGATTATATCCAGCAAGGGTCGAGGTATGCATTGCAATGTGACCATATGAATGAGAAAATGGCAAAGCAAGCAAAACTGTAATCGCACCATCAACAATACGTGTCAGGTTGCCCAGAACTGCAAGGCTTTGGATACAATTGGCATAGATATTTCGATGGCTTAACATGCATCCTTTGGGAAAGCCTGTGGTTCCCCCTGTAAACAGTAATGTTTCCAGTTCGTTTTCAACGTTAATTTCTATTTTTGGAAGCCCTGGTGAATACTGGGCGATAATATCTGTCCATTGCACACTGTTTTCCAGAACTGGAATATTCGTATGGGATAATTGTTCCTTGCCATAATCATGTAAATGCGTCACAACAATGGTTTGAACTGATGTTTGCTCACATAAATATCTGGCAATTTCTATGAGATCACTGGTGCAGACCAAGATTTTGGGTGTTCCTTGTTCAAATTTTTTTTCAAGACTGCCTTGCGATTCAAGACTGTTGCAAGGAATATGTACCAGTCCAGCTTTTGAAATGGCATAATCTGCAACAACAAACTGAACAGATGTGGGAAGAATTGTTGCAACCCGATCTCCTTTATCAGCTCCCATAGATAGAAAAAAATTCGCCATGCGGTTGGCATGATCATTAACAGTGACATATGAAACTTTCTGATTAAATTGAATCAAACCATTATCCGAATATTTTTCTGATGCATTTTCCAGTAATGCATTGACCGGAATATCAGGATAGGGACGACATGTTTCAGGAATACCAAAATCTTTATATGTTTGAAGCCAGGGAAGAATCTGGGATTGGAATGGGTTAAGTATTTGTTTTAATATCATAAAATTCCTCCAAAAATTGATTGTGAACTGTGAACAGGCATGCATTGACAGAATTATTCCTGCTCCTTGTTCATGTTTGTGACTCCCTCTGGATATTCAAAAGGGATGTTATCATAGACCATTTTCAAGCAGGCTGTAAAGGTAAACGAAGTGCCCTGATCGGGTTCACTCTCAACTTGAATGTTGCCATCCATCATGGACACCAGGCTTTTACAAATTGACAACCCCAGCCCAAGACCACCATAACATCGTGTGTAAGCATCTTCAACTTGCGTAAAAGGCTCTTTGAACAGTTTCTCCACATCTTCACAGCAAATGCCAATTCCTCTATCTTTTATGATAATGGTAAGCTGAGTCTTGCCAATGCTTTTGAATTGATGAGAAATGCTTATTGTTACTTCAAGCTGGTCTTTTGAAAATTTGATGGCATTATCAATTAAATTGGTAATAATTCTTTTTAAACGTTGTTCATCTCCAATCAATACATTAGGAATATCAGGTGGAATATCCAAAAGCAAGGTCCCACTTTTTTGAGCAATTATGTGGCTAACATCCTTTATGATCTTATCCAATCGAAATTCTTCCGATGAAAGGGTGATCTTACCGGTTTCAATCTCTGAGAATTCAAGAATATCATTAATAATTCCAAGCAATTGCCCAGAACTCTTTTTAATAATGCCAGCATATTCTTTAAGTTCTGGATCAATGTCAGCAGCCGCAATAATATCATTCATGCCAATAATGGCATTGAGTGGTGTGCGTAGCTCATGGCTGACAATATTGATAAAATTGCTTTTTGCTTTGGTTGAAGCCTGTGCTTTTTGGGTCAATTGGCGTTCATTTTTTAGCAGTTCTTGAAGATTGGCATTGGCTTTTTCCAGTTCAGCAGTACGTTCCTTTACCAGGGATTCAATATGATCTCTATATTGTTTTAACTCAACATGAGTTCTTACCCGGGCCTTTAGTTCAGAAAGCTGAAAAGGTTTGGTAATATAATCTACAGCCCCCAGCTCAAACCCCAGGGTTTTACTTTTTAGGTCATCTTTTCCAGTTAGAAAAATAATTGGAATATCACATAATGCTTTATTGCGTTTGATTCGCCGGCAGACTTCAAGACCATCTATACCAGGCATCATAATATCCAGAAGAATCAATGATGGTGGGTGGAATTTAATATCTTCAAGTGCAGTTTCGCCATCAAGGGCAACGCCGATATCAAATTCATCCCCAAGCGCCTCCACTAAAACATCAATATTGCTGTCATTGTCATCAACAACAAATATGCTGTTTTTTTGAGTTTCTGACATTAGTTTCCATCCTTTATCTTATAAGTTTAACCAGGCTTATGTTTGCCCTACATTGTTTTTTCTCATAGGTTTTATAATGTTTTTTGCTAGAACATTACAAACGCAAACTTAAAAAATTGACTTCAATATACCCCAGAATCACCGATTGATTACCGCTATTTTAAACATTTTCAAAGCATGGATCAAGCTAAAATTTTTTTTTATGATATACCAGTTATTTCAGTTGGTGCGGTTATGTATTTTATATAAATATTGCGATACCGATCATTTAAATCACTTTCTTTGTAATACTTTTCAACACGATTGACCGCTGATTGAGACATTTGATTGCGCAGTTTCTTATCTTGAAGAATTTTTGTGATTGCTTGTGCTGTGTCATCAGGATCGGCCACGCGTGTGATAATACCTGATGGTCCCAAGGCTTTGTCTTCATCAGTTCGGCCATTAAGCAATTCATCACAAGATCCCACATCTGATGCCACCGATGGTACCCCCAGACAGGCAGCTTCAAGAATAACCAATGGCTGTGCTTCACTGATACTCGTCAATACAAGTAAATCCAACCTGGGATAATACTCCAAAACATTAACACGTCCGGTAAAAACGATATGTTCTTCCAATCCCAGCATTGATACCAATTCCACGCATTCTCGATCATACTGGGGATCCTCATCTCGGGGGCCCATGATATAAAATTTAACGTCTGACACATGAAGAGACACAACTTTGCAGGCCCGAATAAATGTTTTAACATCTTTTATAGGCACAACGCGACCAACAAAGCCAACCATAAATGGGTCCCCTGGGTTACGAGGTTTTCGAGGATATTGTTGAAACTTTTCAATATTGATTGCATTGGGGATAATGAACGTTTTTTTGGGATCTGCGCCATATTCTATTTCCAACTGGCGATTGCCTTCATACAATGTATAAATTTCATTGGCTTTTTGATAGGTGAGTCGCCCCATAGATTCAAAAAAACTGACCCATAAATTCTGAAAAAAACCCAGATTGGTTTCCACCCGAATTCGTTCACCACCCGCAACGTAGATCCAATCTGCCTGAGAAATTTCAATCTTTCGCTCTTTGGTATAGATACCATGTTCAGTCAAAAGTAAAGGTTTTTGATAGGCACATTTTGCAGTTGCTCCCAGCAATCCCGCATAACCTGTAGAAACAGTATGATAAACTTTTGCTTTGGGGATAGGGGATGTCAACAGTTTAATTAATGGAAGGTGAATAAATCGAAAGGTCCAAAAATAATCAATAAATGATTCACTATTGACATCAGGTTTGTAAAATTCCATTAGCAGATTCCAGGCGTCCTTCCCATAAACCAGATCATGTGCAGTAAAGCGTGAGGATTCCTTTCCTTGAAAGATGGGTATAATTTTTTCAAAATCAGAAAAATCACCATTAAATAGTTTCTGGTGATATCTTTTGATGATTTTCATATCATTTCGATGTCGTTTTTTTTTGTGTTTTGTGCGGTCGCCAATATCATAATCATGCAAATAGACCACTTTCAAACCCTTAAAATTGGCTGGAACATCGTATTTCACCTCCCATTTTTCTTTTTCAGTGGGGAGAATGCATATTCCGGTAAAGGAAAATTCTGAAAGGGCTCTGATCAAATTATGCACCCATGATGACACACCGCCAGCAACAAATGGGTAGGTGCCTTCGAGAATCAGACAAACATCATATATTTCATCTTCTTCAGAGTCATCCAATTCAACGAGTTCGATGATATCATCAATGTTTTTCTTTGTTGGCTTATCTGCTCCTGGTAATCGGGTTTGCTGTTGTGTTTTTAAGAAATTTTGCATGGGGTTCGGACATAGGTTCGTTTCTGGTTATTGTTCGAAGGGCGAACATAAGGTTCGCTCCTATATTGGTCTTGCTCATAAGTTTGATTTCGGTTTGACCGACAATGTAGAGCATTCTTAGGTTACTGAGTGCAAAAAAAAACGCCCTCATTTTACAATGAGAGCGTTTTAAAAATTTATATCAATCGTAGCCAGATCTGCTGGTTCAAAAAGAATGAATTTATTCCTGCTGATCGTCACTACTCACTGAATCTTCAGCAAGTTCAGCATCTCCAATTGGAGGGGCAATAATCTCAACCAGTGTCATTGGGGCAGCATCACCTGATCGCCAGCCAAGTTTGACCAGTCGTGTGTATCCGCAATTTGTCTCTGAAAATCGTTCCCTTGCTTCAGCAAACAATTTGTGAACAACATTCTTTTCTTGAATAAATGATAACGCCTGTCGTCTGGCATGAAGGTCTCCTCGTTTGGCGAGACCTATGATTTTATCAGCCCATCTGCGCAATTCCTTGGCTTTGGCATCTGTTGTCTTAATTCTATTATGTTTCAGCAATGATGTGACCATATTGCGAAACTTTGCTTCACGATGGCTGGCCGTACAGTTAAATTTTTTTCCGGCTTTACGATGTCTCATCTTCTTCGTCCTCCTCATCGGGCACTTCATCCCTTGGTGGCATAAAGCCATCAATTTTCATGCCCAAACCAAGGCCCATCTCAGTTAAAACTTCCTTGATTTCATTGAGAGATTTTCGTCCAAAATTTTTGGTCTTCAACATTTCTGCTTCAGTTTTTTGGACCAATTGATAGATCTTATTTATATTGGCATTTTTCAAGCAATTGGCACTGCGGACTGATAATTCGAGCTCTTCAACACTGCGATATAAATTTTCATTATACGTTTGCGTTGGGATATCTTCTTCCTCTTCTAATAGTTCAGGTTCCTGGTCTTCATCAAAGTTAATAAAAATAGATACCTGCTCTTTCATTATCTTTGCCGCGTAAGCAACTGCATCTTCCGGTTGAATACTGCCATCTGTCCAGACTTCTAAAGTCAGCTTGTCATAATCTGTTTTCTGTCCCACACGGGCATTCGAAACCACATAATTTACTCGTTTGATTGGGGAAAATATTGCATCAATTGGTATAGTGCCAACAGGCGCATCTTCATCTTTGTTGGACTCTGATAGAGAGTATCCCCTGTTCAAACGAACAGTTGCAGTCATGACTAACTTAGCGCCCTCTTTTAAAGTGGCAATATGTTGATCTGTATTGAGAACGTCAACAGTGCCATCTTCACTGACAAAATCCTTTGCAGTGACAACGCCTTCACCTTCCTTTGAGATTGTCAGGTACCGGGGACCCATTTCAGACATTCGTAGACGAATACTTTTGAGATTCAATATAATCTCAGATACATCTTCTATGACACCTTCAATAACTGAAAATTCGTGCATTGCACTTTCGAATTTAACAGCTGTTATTGCTGCACCATAAAGTGATGATAATATAATTCGTCGTAAAGAATTTCCTATTGTGATCCCAAACCCCCTTTCTAGAGGTTCACAGACAAATTTACCATAGGAAGGGGAAGAACTCTCGATTTGAACTTTTTGAGGCTTTATCAGCTCTCTCCAGTTCATATACATTACCTCATTCGATGACATAATTTTCTCCCATTATCCGTGGTTATATATTTGAAATTAAGGGATGCCAGATCACTATTTTGAATATAATTCTACAATAAGCTGTTCTTGCATTGGTGTAGTAATGTCGTCGCGTATTGGTATCGCTTTGACAACTCCCTTGAACTGCTCCTTTTCCAATTCTAGCCATTGGGGAATCCCTCTGCGAACAACAGTATCCAGTGATTCTGCTATAGCATTTACTTTACGACTCTTCTCTTTGATCTCAATTGTATCCCCGACTTGAACAATATAGGACGGAATATTTACTTTTTTGGAATTAATCAGGATATGATTGTGTCTGACTACTTGACGAGATTGATTTCTCGAATTGGCAAAACCCAAACGATATATAACATTGTCCAGCCGTCGCTCTAAAAGAGTTAGCAAGTTTGTACCTGTAATCCCTTTCATTCGATCCGCTCGCTTGAAAACTAACCGAAATTGTTTTTCTGTCAAGCCATACATACGCTTGACTTTTTGCTTTTCTCGCAGCTGTATACCATAATCAGAATATTTACTTCGCTTCTGACCATGCTGGCCAGGTGCATAACTTCGCCTATCAAAGGCACATTTGTCTGAAAAACAACGGTCGCCTTTGAGCATTAATTTCATATTCTCTCGTCGGCATATGCGACAGGTTGAACCTCTATATCTCGCCAATGTAACCTCCAAATAATCTTCAGATTCTTCTATATTGCCTGTCTGGCAATTTTTTCTGGATTCATGAATCCAGATTTTGCTGTGTTTGAAACTTTTATTGAAATCTTGTCGATTTCCCTAGACTCTTCTTCTTTTGGGCGGTCGACATCCATTGTGCGGAACAGGTGTAACATCTTTAATTGTCAATATATTTAAGCCCTGATTTTGAAGCGCTCTTAAGGCTGATTCTCGCCCCGCCCCGGGTCCTTTGACATAGACTTCAACATTTTTCATGCCATGGTCCATTGCTTTTTTCATGGCATCTTGCGTTGCCAACTGCGCTGCAAATGGTGTACTTTTTCGGGAACCTTTGAATCCCTGCGACCCTGCTGTAGACCATGCGACAACATTACCTTGCATATCGGTAATTGATACTATAGTATTATTAAATGTTGATTGAATGTGAACTTCACCATTCAATACATTCTTTTTATCTTTCTTTTTTGATCTCGTTTTTGTGCGTTTTGCCATACGATATTCATTGCTCCTCTAATACGCAGCTTTCATGGTTTTATTTAGCCGGATTTTTGTATCATCCAGCTAAAAAAGTTTTACATAATAAATAGTACTGTCATATTTGAAAAAAAGCCTATTTCTTCTTGGCTGCACCTTTCTTCTTGACAGCAGTTCTTCTTGGACCTTTACGTGTACGAGCATTAGTACTCGTTCGTTGTCCATGAACAGGCAAAGATCTACGATGTCGCAAGCCGCGATAACATCCCAAATCCATTAATCGCTTGATATTCATGGATACTTCTGTTCGTAATTCACCTTCAACTTTGTATTCATTCTGTATCAGTTTTTGTATTCGATTAACCTGTGTTGAGTCCAGTTGATCTGTTTTTAAATTAGTTTCAATATCCAGAGTATCCAGGATTTTTTTTGATGTGGTTTTACCAATACCATAGATATAGGTCAAACCGATTATGATTCGTTTACCTCTCGGTAAATCAACGCCAGCTATACGTGCCAAAATACCTCCTCATTTTACCCTTGACGTTGCTTGTGCCTTTTGTTTTCACAAATAACTCTTACAACACCACGGCGGCGAATAATTTTGCACTTTTTACATATTTTTTTTACAGAAGCGCGTACTTTCATGACTCTACCTTATCGTGTTTACTATTATTTTGTGCGGTACGTAATTCTTCCGCGTGTTAAATCATATGGGGATAATTCAACTGTCACATTATCTCCTGGGAGTATTTTAATAAAATGCATTCGCATCTTGCCTGAAATATGCGCCAATATTTGATGCTTATTTTCAAGCTCTACCTTGAACATTGCATTTGGCAATGTTTCTTTGACTGTACCTTGAACTTTAATGGCTTCTTCTTTGGCCATGATGTATTCTCCGAATACCCCTTATGATGTCAAATCTAAGGAAATCTTAACTGATAATTTAACGTCTGGCACGAAGCCTTGACGAACCTTTCTTGAGAAAACCTTCATAATTACGTGGTAATAAGTGAGCCTCTATCTGTGCCATCGTATCAATAGCAACACCCACAACAATCAATAATGCTGTTCCACCAAAATAAAATGGAACATTAAACCGGGTCATTAGAATTGATGGCAGAACACAAACAGCCGATACATAAATGGCTCCACCCAATGTTATTCTTGTCAAGACTTTGTCAATATATTCAGCGGTTTTTTTGCCAGGACGTATTCCTGGTATATATCCACCATTTTTCTTCATATTATCTGCAACATCAACTGGATTGAATTGAACAGCGGTATAAAAATAGCAGAAAAAGATAATAAATGCAACATAAAGTAGCTCGTACCAACCAGAACCTGGTGTCAAAGCATTTGCAACCGCTTGCATCCATGCAACATTAAGAAAACTTGCGATCGTTGCCGGAAACATTATAATTGACGATGCAAAAATTGGGGGAATAACTCCCGAAGTATTTATTTTTAAAGGGAGATGCGTACTTTGTCCACCATACATTTTTCGGCCAACTACCCGCTTGGGATACTGTACCGGAATCCTTCGCTGTGCCTGTTCAACAAAAACAATGAAACCAATAACTCCAATCATCAAAATTAGCAGCAATATCACAGTAAACAAGCCCATTTCTCCAGTGGATACAAGATTATATGTATTGCCTAAAGCTGACGGCATCCTCGCAACTATTCCTGCAAAGATAATCAGTGAAATACCATTTCCAATACCCCGCTCGGTTATTTGCTCTCCCAACCACATGATAAATGCTGTACCCGCAGTCAATGTTAAAATAGTCATCAGCCGAAAGGACCATCCTGCCTCAATAACAACTGAAGCACCTCCTGGTGCTGACATTCGTTCAAGTCCTACGCTGATTCCAAACCCTTGTATAATACTCAAAACGACTGTTCCATAGCGCGTATATTGTGTGATTTTCTTTCTGCCCTGCTCACCTTCTTTGGACAGTTTCTCAAGATGTGGAATAACGACAGTTAATAGTTGTAATATAATTGATGCACTAATATAAGGCATAATTCCTAAAGCAAATACAGATAATCGCTCCAATGCACCACCGGAGAACATGTCAAATAGTCCCAGCAAAGTTCCTTGAGCACGTGCAAAAAAATGTGCCAAAGCAACATTATCAATTCCTGGAACAGGAACATGCACACCAATACGATAAACTGCTAACAGTGCAAATGTTATAAGTATTCGCCTTTTTAATTCTGGTATCTTTAATGTATTTTGAAAACCGCTTCCGATCATTGAATGATCTCCACCTTTCCGCCAGCGGATTCAATTTTTTTCACAGCACTCTTACTGGCTTTATGAACTTTGACATTCACTGGAAAATTGATATCACCATTTCCCAGCAGTTTTATCTGTCTACCTTTGCCTTTCAAAAGTCTGTTTTTTCGCCAAAATGCTTCATCCATCACCTGATCGGTGTCCTTGAATCTAACTAATTGTTCAATATTAACAGTTTCGTAATCTTTTTTGAATATATTTGTAAACCCGCGTTTAGGCAATCGGCGATGAATAGGCATCTGTCCACCTTCAAACCCAATACGAACTTTTCCACCGGATCGACATTTAAACCCTTTTGACCCCTTGCCGGCAGTTTTTCCATATCCTGAGCCTACGCCACGCCCCAATCGCTTTCTATTTTTACGCGATCCAGGACTGGGCGCTAATTCATGTAGCTTCATCAGTAAATTCCTCGGTTCTTAATAAATGATTTACCTGGTTGACCATCCCCAAAATTTGTGGGGTATTGGTGAAAATTTTTGTTTGATGCAATTTCCTAAGCCCCAAAGCTTCAAGGGTTTTTCTGTGCTTCGAAGGTTTGCCTATCTGGCTGCGTATTAATGTCACTTTAATTCGGTTTCCCATAATAATACCTGATCTTTATTCAAAAAATAGCAGGGTCATATATCTATAACAATAATAATGGATACGACCATGCTTTCTTTGTCGTTAATTATAAATCTTCGACTCTTTTTCCGCGTCGAGCAGCAACCATTTCACGGCTTCGCATGTTTGCCAGTCCTTGAATGGTTGCCTTGACAACATTATGCGGATTATGTGAACCCAGACATTTGGTCAAAATATTTTGCACACCAACAGCTTCCAGAACAGCACGGACAGCACCCCCAGCAATAACGCCAGTTCCTTTTGCTGCGGGCTTCAACAAAACTCGACTGGCACAATACCGCCCAATAATTTCATAAGGTAAAGTATTGTTTTTGACCAGAGGCACCTTGATCATATTCTTTTTTGCGTTTTCAATCCCTTTACGAATAGCTTCAGGAACTTCGCCTGCTTTACCAAGGCCACCGCCAACACTGCCTTCACCATCACCAACAACAACTACTGCACTAAAGCTAAATCGACGTCCACCTTTTACAACCTTTGCGACGCGATTGATGTGTACGACCTTTTCTATAAATTGATTTTCTTCTGTTTCTTGTTGCTTTTTACTCAAATGAGCCTCCTGATTTCTATATCAGTTCCCTTTGAGAGGTTTGTAATTTTTTGTTTAACACGATCCCTCAAGGGTAATTCAAAATTCAAGTCGTTTAGTCCAAAGGATCAATTTAAAAAATTAACCCTACCTCTTTTGCGCCATCAGCAATAGCTTTCACCCGACCATGAAACATATAACCATTCCGATCAAAAACGACGCGCTTGATACCTTTGTCTATTGCCCGTCGAGCGATTATTTCGCCAATATGCTTGGCCATTTTTGTCTTACTCTCAAAGGGCGGAAGTTCTTTAACTTCTTTTTCTAGACTCGAAGCCGAAAGCAATGTATTACTATCGATATCATCAATGAGCTGAGCGTAAATATGTTTACAGCTTTTGTAAACAGTAAGTCTCGGCTTTTGAGTCGTTCCAGAAATTTTTTTTCGGATACGTTTTTTTCTCTTTAATCTTAATTTTTGATCCACGATTCTGTCTCCATGACATTTTATATGAAAGTCATTCAATTATTTTGTTCCTGTTTTGCCTGCTTTACGTTGAATATATTCTTCAGCATACTTGACACCTTTTCCTTTATAAGGCTCAGGTGGTCGTAGGGCACGAATTTCAGCGCATAATTGACCAATTATTTGTTTATCAATGCCTGATAATTTAATAATAGTTTGTTTTTGAACTGATGCACTTACACCATCGGGTAATTTGAATTCAATGGGGTGAGAATATCCTAAGGTCAATTTTAATATATTGCCTTTGGTTTCAGCACGATACCCAATGCCATTGATTTCCAAAGTCCGTTCAAATCCCTTTGATGCACCTATAATCATATTATTGATTATACTTCGAGTCATCCCCTGATAAGCTCTGTTCTTGCGTGATTGATCTCTGGGAATCACTGTGATGGTCTGATCTTCAATTTTCAATTTAACAGTTTCATGGACATTCGTTTTGATTGACCCATTTTTTCCTTTTACAGTTATTTCGTTATCTGTATACGAAATAGTTATATCTTTGGGTATTTCTATGGGTTTTTTTCCTACGCGTGACATATTAACTCCTTTACCAGACTTTGCATAAATACTCGCCGCCCGCATTTTCTTTTTTTGCCTGTTTATCTGTCATAATTCCTTTGGAAGTTGAATATATGGCAATACCCAGGCCATTTAATACAGGTTCAATTTCTTTGCTTTTTGTATAGACTCTGCGGGATGGTTTGCTGATACGTTGAATACCAGTTATGACACTATCCTTCTTATCGTATTTGACAAAAATTCTGAGTTGCCCTTGTTTATCATCAGGAATGACTTTGTAATGCTTGATATAGCCTTCAGACTTTAATATTCGAGCAATTTCTGTCTTGATGTTTGAGTTGGGTATATCGACAGTATTGAATTTTGCTTTACATGCATTTCGTAGTCGTGTCAGCATGTCTGCGATTGGATCACTCATTGACATAATGATTCTCCATTTTACTTAACAAATGCTGGTGTCATTTGACCAATGACTGTTGCATATGTCAGGCTTTAATAACATTTATATTGACGTTCATGAGGGTAGCACAAGTGCTCCTTATTGAATATGAACGAAAAACATCTACCAGCTTGATTTAATAACGCCCGGCAAAATACCCTGTGTTGCAAGATTACGAAAACAAATACGACAAATGCCAAATTTTCGCATATAACCTCTGGGTCTACCGCACATTGGGCATCGGTTATACTCTCTTACTTTGAATTTTTGTGGTCGTGTTGCTCGAACGCATAATGATTTTTTTGCCAAGGTTTTTCCCCTTTTGCTAATTACGAAATGGCATTCCCATTATTTTCAGCAAAAATTTTGCTTCTGCATCATTTTTGGCTGTTGTTACAATGGTAATGTTAAGCCCCTTGATTTTGTCTATTTTATCATAATCAATTTCAGGAAATATGATTTGTTCTTTAATACCCATAGTATAATTCCCACGACCATCAAATGCTTTACCAGAAATGCCTCTGAAATCGCGGACACGTGGCAGGGCAACATTTACCAGTTTATTGAAGAAATCATACATCCGATCACGTCTCAACGTAACACTACAGCCAATGGGCATTCCGGTACGTAGCTTAAATGCTGCTATAGAACGTTTGGCTTTTGTGATAACTGGCTTTTGACCGGTAATCACTTCCAATTCTTTTGTTGCGGCTTCCAGAACTTTGATATTTTGAATGGCCTCGCCCATTCCCATATTTAATACAATTTTACTTAACTTTGGTGCCTGCATGATATTTTTGTACTGAAATTCCTTCATCAACTGTGGAATTATTTCTTGTTTATAGTTTTTTTCAATTGATGTCATTCAATCCTCCAAAGCAATTATGAATCGATAATCTCATTGCATTTTTTACAAACACGTACCTTCTTTTTGTCATCAAGTATCTGCATTTGTATTCGGGTCGGTTTAACACACTTGGGACATTCAAGCATTAAATTAGACCAGTGTATGGGGGCTTCTTTTTCAATTATTCCCCCCTGGCGATTTGCTTGTGTGGGTTTTGTATGTCTTTTAATCATATTGACACTTTCAACTACAGCTCGATCCTTTTTCAATATGATTTTCAATACTCTGCCGCTTTTCCCCTTATCTTTTCCAGCGATGACCTTTACCATATCGCCTTTTCGGATATGACATCGTTGATGACTATTTTTCTTGCCAGTTAATTTAATTTTTCTCAGCATTGAACTTTCTCCTGTTTATAAAACTTCCGGTGCAAGGGATATAATTTTCATAAAGCCTTTTGCTCTTAGCTCACGAGCAACAGGGCCAAAAATGCGTGTTCCAATTGGCTCTTTGGTAGGATTGATTAAAACAGCGGAATTATCATCAAATCTGATGTATGAACCATCCGGGCGCTTTATTTCTTTTTTTGTTCTGACAATAACTGCTTTTAGAACATCTCCTTTTTTAACTTTTGAATTAGGGATGGCTTCTTTTACTGAAACGACGATAATATCTCCAATACTGGCGTATCGTCTCCTAGACCCACCCAGAACTTTGATACAATATAACGATTTTGCACCTGAGTTGTCTGCTGATGTTAGTTTTGTTTCTGACTGAATCATTTTTTTTCCTCAATTTAGGCTCTTTTGTATTACCACTTTAAGTGTATTCTCGTCAATTTTATAACCGGCTTTGTTTTCGCCTAACCGTCTGTTGTTGTCGTGGTTAAGTTTAAACAAAGTTGGCCTCTTATTGACTTTTTTAGAAAACACTTAAAGCTGGTCTAATTTGATAGTGTGGAAATCATTTTAACCTATGCCAGCTTTTATGCATAAATTAAATTTTCCTATACAGCTTTTTTCAAAATTTCGACCATACGCCAACGTTTTTGTTTACTCAAAGGTCGACACTCCATAATCATAACAGTATCACCAATTGTACAGGCATTTTCATGATCATGGGCATAAAATTTTGATTTTCTTTTCAGAACTTTTTTATACAGTGGATGTTTTACGAGTCTGTCAACCTGTACGACGATTGTTTTTTGCATTTTGTTGCTGACCACAACACCCACTAATTTTCGTTTTCTACTTTTTGAATTCATCCCATTAACTCCATCTCTTTCTCTTTTCTTATTGTTTTTAACCGAGCAATATCCTTTCGTGTTTGTTTCAGACGACCGGTATTCTCAAGTTGATTGGTAGCCAGCTGAAAACGAAGATTAAATAATTCTTCAGTTTTATCTTGAATTGCTTCTTGGATTTCATCGTTGCTTAAATTTCTTATTTCAGTGGATTTCATATTAAAATTAACTCCTTACAACAAATTTTGTTTTCACCGGCAATTTATGTGCTGCAAGGCGAAACGCTTCTCTTGCCAGGTTTTCTGGAACCCCGGTCATTTCATAAAGAATCCTTCCTGGCTTAATTACACAGGCCCAGCCTTCAGGAGCACCTTTACCCTTTCCCATTCTAACTTCAGCCGGCTTCTTGGTAAACGGCTTGTCCGGAAAAATACGAATCCAGATTTTTCCACCTCTTTTGACATGTCGTGTCATAGCAATACGAGCTGCCTCAATTTGTTTAGATGTGATATCGCCGCACTCTGTGGCCTGTAAGCCATAATCTCCAAAGTTAAGAGACCCACCACGTATGGCTACTCCTTTTTTGCGACCCCGTTGAACTTTTCTATATTTAACTTTTTTTGGGCTTAACATGATTGTCTCCCAGGCAAACTATTGCTTTTGCTCTTGTTGTTGTGGTTCATTTTTGTTTAAAATTTCACCTTTAAAGATAAATACCTTGATGCCAATCAATCCATATGTTGTTTTGGCCTCAATAAATCCATAATCCATATCAGCGCGTAAAGTATGTAAAGGAATACGTCCTTCTTTGTACCACTCAGTACGTGCCATTTCTGCCCCACCCAAACGACCGGAACAAATAATTTTGACACCTTCCGCACCAAATCGCATGGCTGAACTGACACCTCGTTTCATGGCTCTCCGGAATGCCACTCTTCGTTCTATTTGCAAAGCGACATTTTCTGCCACTAGTTGTGCATTCGTTTCAGGTTTTCTGACCTCCTGGATATCTATGAAAACCTCCAGTGAAACTAATTTCTCCAATTCCTTTTTCAGGATATCTATCTCAGCACCTTTTTTACCAATTACAATTCCCGGTCTTGCTGTATAAATCCTTAGTCTGACTCGTTTTGCTGATCGCTCTATTTCAATTTTGGATATTCCAGAATGATACAGCTTCTTTTTAATAAATTTTCGAATATTGTGATCTTCAAGAATATAGTCAGCATACTTTTTTTCTGAAAACCAGCGGGAATCCCATGTTTTGACAATTCCCAAACGTAAACCAATTGGATTGACTTTCTGGCCCAAGCCATACCTCCTTTGTTGTTAAACTGTATCCTCAGATAAAATTACAGTAATATGACTGGTTCTCTTTAAAATGCGTGTCCCACGCCCGCGCGCTCTAGCACGAAAACGTTTAAGGGTCGGCCCTTGATCTACATATATATTTTTGATAACCAAGTCATCAACATCAATATTTTCATTTTTTATTGTCGCATTGGCAACAGCAGAATTGATAACTTTAAGTACCAATCCAGATGCTTTTTGCGGCATAAATTTTAAAATATTGACCCCCGATTCAACGCGTTTACCCTTTACTGCATGGGCAAGTTTTCGCACTTTTTGTGGCGATATTCTTATATATTTTGCGACTGCACGTGCTTCCATATGTTCCTCTTATTATTTCTTTACCCGTGACTTCTTGTCACCCGCATGGCTGTAAAAGGTTCGTGTGGGTGAAAACTCACCCAGCTTATGTCCGACCATATTTTCTGTAACAAATACAGGAATAAATTTTTTGCCATTATGGATGGCAATCGTCAGTCCAACCATCTCGGGAACAATTGTTGATCTCCGCGACCAGGTCTTTATGACTTTATTACTTCTCATATTTTGCGCATTGATAACTTTCTTCAATAGCGAATCATCTATAAATGGTCCCTTTTTGATAGACCGTGGCATATTCTACTCCTAATTAAATTTCTTTGCAAATAACTTTGGCAAGTTATTTTTTCAAAAAATTTTTCCTAAAATCTGTTTATAGATTAGTAAAAAAAATACTACTTTTTTCTCCGCTTGATGATAAATCGATCTGTGGCGCGATTGTTTCGCGTACGATACCCTTTACTTGGAATGCCCCAGGGCGAACATGGATGTCTTCCACCAGAAGAACGACCTTCACCCCCACCCATAGGATGATCAACTGGATTCATCGCAACTCCTCTGACTTTGGGGCGTCTACCCAACCATCGTTTTCTGCCTGCTTTGCCCAAATCAATATTTTCTTGCTCCACATTGCCAAGTTGTCCAATACAGGCTTTACACTGAAGCAGAATCATTCGAACTTCGCCTGATGGCAATTTGATCTGTGCATATTTTCCTTCTTTGGCAACAAGCTGAGCAAAACCACCAGCTGTACGAACTAATTGGGCGCCTTTACCCTTTTTCATCTCGATATTGTGGATATGTGTTCCCAGAGGAACTTTGATAAGAGGCAGTGCATTTCCTGGCTTAATATCTGCTTCTTCGCCGGACATAACTTCATCGCCTACTTTTAGTTTCAAAGGAGCGAGAATATATCGTTTTTCACCATCAGCATAATGAAGCAAAGCAATTCGGCTTGTTCGGTTCGGATCATATTCTATGGCTGCAACTTTAGCTGGAATACCATCTTTGTCACGTTTGAAATCAATTATACGGTATTTACGCCGATGTCCACCACCTCGATGTCTGCATGTAATTCGGCCATTTGCATTGCGACCACCTGTTTTCTTGATTTTTTTGGTTAATGCCTTTTCAGGTGTTTTTTTCGTAATATCTTCATATGTTGAATATACTTGAAAACGTCGTCCAGGTGATGTTGGTTTGACACGTTTTACTGCCATTGTTATTCTCCTTCATCGTGTATAAACGCTTTAAATTATGAATTATACACCTTCAAAAAACTCCACTTTATCGCCAGCGGCTAAGGTAACGATAGCCTTTTTCCAATCTCTTCGTTTACCCATTATCCGTCCACGCCTTTTACGTTTGCCTTTAACTTGCAAAGTGTTTACTACAATAACCCGCACTTTGAACATTTCTTCAACGGCCTTGCTAATTTGAATTCGATTTGCATCCCGATGAACTTCAAAAACAATTTGATTCATGGTATCCCGCATAATGTGCGTTTTCTCTGTCACTATGGGTCTGATTATTATTTGATGGTTATCCATGGGTGAATGTCCTTATCTCTAAAATATATATATTATCGGACTCTGTCCTTGATTTGTTCGATTGCAGATTGCAATACAATCAAATGTTTATGCATCAGTATATCGTACACATTCAAACCATTAGAATGAATGAGTTTTACCGGTTTATAATTTTTTGAGGATAAATCTAAATTTTTATTTTCTCTATCAATAACAATTAGTGCAGATTCAACGTTTAAATTGTTCATTGTCTGAACAAACAGTTTGGTCTTGATTTCCGGTAATTCAAACGAATCCAGTACGAGAAAATTGTTTTCACTAATCTTTTCAGAAATTGCCATTTGCAACGCCTGTTTTTTGACTTTTTTGGGCACTTTTATGATTCGTTTATGCCCTTGTGGGCCAAATGTCACTCCGCCACCTCGTCTTAAAGGAGATTTTACATCACCGGGCCTTGCGTTACCTGTTCCTTTTTGTCGATATAGTTTTTTTCCACTGCCACGAATCTCTGAACGATTTTTTACTTTTGGACAAGCTGTTCGTTTATTGTTTAATTGCATATTGACGACACTATGAAGAATATCTGTTTTGGCTGGTACTTTGAACATTTCTTCTTCCAGTTCTATGACACCAACCTTTTCACCATTTAAATTTTGAACATCAATAGAAAGCATCTTTGTTATCCTTACTTAGTTAAATATTGCCGGTAAAGGCGGATAATTATTCACGTTTAAGCACTTTGTTTATAAAGTTCAACAATGCCTTTATTGCAACCAGGTACAGCACCTTTAATTAATATAAGATTATGTTCCGGTCGAATATCAACAATTTCAATATTTTTTACTGTTTGCCTTGAGTTGCCATACTGACCTGGTAATTTTTTTCCTTTAATCACCCTGCTTGGTGTCGCACTACATCCTATTGAGCCAGGAATACGATGGCTCATGCTACCGTGTGTCTTTTTTCCACCATGAAATCCATGCCGCTTGATAACGCCTGAGAATCCCCGTCCCTTTGTTGTTCCAGAAATCTTTATTTTTTCACCAATTTCAAATACATCTGTTACATTGATGGACTGGCCGAGTTTGTAATTCTCTGTATCGTTGATTCTAAATTCTTTCAGTTTTTGATGTGATCCACCACCGCTCTTTTCAAAATGCCCTTTCATTGGCTTATTGACTTTGTTTTCCTTTTTATCACCATAGGCTAACTGTATACTATTATACCCATCGGTTGCGACTGTCTTGATTTGTGTCACAAGACATGGGCCAGCATTGATAACAGTAACTGATATTTGTTCACCTGCTGATGTAAATAAGGATGTCATTCCTATTTTTCGTCCAATGAGACCTTTAGTTTTTCCCATTTTCTTACCTCTATATTTGCTGCCACCAAATTAATTCGGGCGATAAAAATCGCTGATGTTATTTGGAAAACAAATGTAAAAGCTTACGCTATCATTCACATTCATTCATGTACGTACTAGGCGGATGGACTCATTCCATGACGTTGTCCGAATAGAGAAGCAGCTGTCAGAAGCGCCTGATACGCATGAACGCGGGAACGAGTAATAATTGAATCGTGATTTATGTTTTTATCTCGACATCAACACCCGCTGAAAGATCCAGTTTCATTAAAGCATCCACTGTCTGTTGCGTTGGTTCAAGAATGTCCAACAATCGTTTATGCGTCCTAATTTCAAACTGCTCTCTCGATTTTTTATCGATATGGGGTGAGCGAAGGACACAATACTTATTTTTTCTTGTGGGCAGTGGAATAGGACCGATGACTCGAGCTCCTGTACGTTTTGCAGTATCTACGATGTCATTTGTCGATTGATCTAACAATCGATGGTCATAAGCTTTTAAGCGAATACGAATTTTTGGATTCATTTTTGAATTTCCTACTCAATAATTTCGCTCACAACACCTGCACCAACGGTTCGGCCACCTTCACGGATTGCAAAACGGAGTTCTTTTTCCATGGCAATCGGTGTGATCAGATCCGCTGTAATGGAGACATTGTCACCCGGCATAACCATCTCGACATTTTCCGGAAGTTCAACAATTCCGGTAACGTCGGTGGTTCTAAAATAAAATTGTGGTCGATAGCCTTTAAAAAAAGGAGTATGACGACCACCTTCTTCTTTACTCAATACATAAACTTCAGCCTTGAACTTAGTATGGGGTTTAATTGATTTTGGGATAGCCAAAACTTGGCCTCGTTCAACATCCTCTCTCTTGGTTCCACGAAGTAAGACACCAATATTATCACCAGCCCGGCCTTCATCCAGAATTTTTCTAAACATTTCAACACCAGTACAAACAGTTTTGATGGTATCTTTGATCCCAACAATTTCGATTTCATCGCCCATATGAACAATTCCTCGCTCTACACGTCCTGTAACAACAGTTCCACGACCAGAAATACTAAAAACATCTTCAATTGGCATGAGAAAGGGCTTATCCAAATCTCTAACAGGCTCAGGAATATAAGTGTCAATGGCATCCATTAATTCAAAAATGCATTTGGCTTCTTCACTATTATTATCATCACTTTCCAAAGCTTTTAAGGCACTGCCTTTAATGATGGGTGTATCATCTCCTGGAAATTCGTATTTATCCAATAATTCTCGCAATTCGAGCTCAACCAATTCAATAAGTTCTTCATCATCTACCATATCGCATTTATTCAAAAATACTACAATTTTAGGCACACCGACCTGTCGGGCTAAAAGTATATGCTCTCTTGTTTGGGGCATTGGTCCATCATCAGCACCAACAACCAATATTGAGCCATCCATTTGTGCAGCGCCTGTGATCATATTTTTAATATAGTCCGCATGGCCAGGGCAATCGACATGTGCGTAATGGCGGTTTTCAGTTTCATATTCCACATGAGCGGTTGCAATAGTGATTCCACGTGCTTTTTCTTCTGGCGCTTTGTCAATTTGATCAAAAGGAACAAAATTCGCCATTCCTTTCATTCCCATATGCTTTGTTATTGCGGCTGTGAGTGTTGTTTTTCCGTGATCAATGTGACCAATGGTGCCAACATTAACGTGTGGTTTACTTCGTTCAAATTTGTCCTTAGCCATGTCTCCTCCCCCTTAATTCAGAGTATGAAAACTTAAAAACTCAAAGATATGCCAAACAAGCTGCATAGCTTTGAGCTTTTGTTTGAATAAATACGTAAAAAGCGTTTACTTTTACGCCAACTATTTTTTACCAGTGATAATGTGCAAATGCCTTGTTGGCTTCAGCCATTTTATGAGTATCATCTCGTTTTTTTACCGAAGCCCCACGCAAGTTTGCAGCATCTAAAAGTTCCGATGCCAGTTTACGTGACATGCCATTTTCTCCCCTTTTACGTGATGCTTCCAAAATCCAGCGGATAGCCAATGCGACCTGTCTTGATGCACGAACTTCAGTCGGTACCTGATATGTCGAACCACCTACACGTCTTGATTTGACTTCTATAAATGGTTTGACATTGTCCATCGCCTTTTCAAAAATCTCCAGGGGTGGCTTTTTCGTCTTTTGTTCGATAATATCAAACGATGAATACAAAATGGATTCAGCAAGGCTTTTCTTTCCATTTTTCATAATCGAATTGATAAATCGAGAAACCAGCTTACTTTTATACTTAGGATCTGGCAACATCACTCTTTTTGGAACATCGGATCTTCTTGACATAGCATACCTGTTTATAAAATATTGCAATCATTGCGTTTGCAATTTATTTTTTATAACATTCACTATTCTATGAATGTAAATTGATAATTAAAGTTATTGAATTATTTGGGTTTTTTAGCCCCATACTTTGAACGTCCCTGCTTTCTGTCCTGAACACCGAGTGTATCTAATGTTCCGCGAACAATATGATAACGTACACCGGGTAAATCTTTGACACGCCCTCCCCTGACCAAAACAACAGAATGCTCCTGGAGATTATGGCCCACACCTGGTATATAGGCAGTAACTTCAACACCTGTTGTCAGTCGAACACGTGCAACCTTTCTCAACGCTGAGTTAGGTTTTTTGGGTGTTGATGTATAAACGCGCGTACAAACACCTCGCTTTTGTGGTGAGCCTTTTAGTGCTGGTGTCGTTTTCTTTTTCTTTATTTCTTCGCGCCCTTTTCTTACGAGCTGATTAATTGTTGGCATCTTTTTCTCTTATTTAAATCCAACTTTCTTCCTATGACAAAATAAATTGCCAAAATAAGAAAAAGTTGGATGCCTATAATTTCAATGTTCAAAGAAGAAGTCAAAAAATAATTTTGACCGAAACGATATAAAAAGACTTTGTATCGTATTTTTGTTAGGATGTCAACAAAAAAAGATTAATTTATATAATTTTTTTTGTTGACGCTTCCCATCTGGTTATGTGTATATTGGTCATTAAAATCCTGCATATTCTTCTTCAAGAATTGGCTCAAGGTCTGAATAGAGACGTGTTCCAGTCCCAGCTGGAATCATTCGTCCCATAATGACATTTTCTTTCAGGCCTCTGAGATGATCCAGTGTTCCAGAAATACTGGCATCGGTCAATACACGTGTTGTTTCCTGGAATGAGGCTGCTGAAATGAAACTGTCGGTACTCAGGGAAGCTTTTGTTATACCCAGAATCAAGGGTTCTGCCTTAGCCGGTGCCCCCCCTTTTTTCTCGATTTTTCGGTTTTCATCTTCAAAACGAGAGCGCTCAACCTGTTCTTCAAGAATAAAATTGGTGTCCCCAACATCGGTAATACGAACACAGCGCATCATCTGACGCACGATCACTTCAATATGTTTATCGTTGATTCGTACTCCTTGAAGTCGATACACTTCCTGAACTTCATCAACAAGGTATCTTGCCAGTGCAACTTCCCCCTTAATATTCAAAATATCCTGTGGGTTAGCAGCACCGCCCACCAATGGATCACCGGATCGGACATAATCACCATCGTAAACGCTGATATGCTTGCCTCGGGTGATTAAATATTCTTTTTTATCACCAACATCCACAGGTGTGACTGTAATTTTTTGCTTGCCCTTTGTACCTTTTGAAATGCTGACATAACCATTGATTTCACTTAAAACAGCATTTTCTTTCGGCTTTCTAACCTCAAACAGTTCGGCAACTCGGGGAAGACCACCGGTAATATCCTTTGTCTTAGTGGTTGCTCTTGGAAGCTTTGCAATAATATCACCTGCATTGACATCATCACCTTCTTCAACCAACAAAATGGCATCAACCGGCAAGTAATATCTTGCCAGACCTGAACCATCAGTGCTTTCTTTGCTTTCCAGTTTTTTTAATCGAGCGGTCTTACCTGTTTTGTCTTTAATTGAAATTCTGGGACGAACCTCACCTTCTTTGAATTCCACAATAGTATGACTGGATTTTCCTGTAACAGGATCCACTTTTTCCTGCATGGTTTTGCCCAGAAAAATATCATCAAATTTAACAACACCATCCACTTCTGTAAGAATAGGCGTTGTAAATGGATCCCATGCAGCCAGAATATCGCCAGACTTGACCAGTTGACCTTGTTTCACCTTGACTTGTGCGCCATAAATTACCGGACATCTCTCACGTTCTCGTCCTTTTTCACTTTCAATAACAAATTCTCCACCACGACGGTTCATCACAACCATGTCTCCCAAAGTGCCATCAGGATTTTTTCGATGAACAACATTCAAATCAACAAATCGAACATTGCCCTCAACATGCGCACGAATGTCTGCCTGTTCAACACGGCTGCTTGCAGTACCCCCAATGTGAAAGGTTCTCATGGTCAACTGTGTTCCGGGTTCACCAATAGATTGTGCGGCCAATATGCCAACAGCCTGACCAATCTCAACCAGATGACCATGTGCTAAGTCACGGCCATAACATTTTGCACAAACACCCCGTTCTGTGCGACAGGTCAGGACTGAACGGATTTTGATTTTTGTAAAACCGGCATTTTCAATTTTTTTCACGCAGGTTTCATCAATTTCTTCACCTGAACTGACAATGAGTTCATCGGTAAATGGATCAACTATATCTTCAACCGATGTCCTTCCCAAAAGTCGTTCTCCCAAGCGTTGGATTATTTCCCCACCTTCCAGCAAAGGCTCAACTTCAACCCCGATGACCGATCCACAATCCACATCAGAAACAATACAATCTTGTGCAACATCTGCAAGACGTCGTGTAAGATATCCTGAGTTTGCAGTTTTTAGTGCGGTATCTGCCAAACCTTTTCGCGCGCCATGGGTTGAAATAAAGTACTGAAGAACACTCAATCCCTCACGAAAATTAGCTGTAATGGGCGTTTCAATAATTTCACCCGAAGGTTTTGCCATCAACCCGCGCATACCAGCTAACTGACGCATCTGGTCTTTGCTGCCTCTAGAACCAGAGTCTGCCATCATGTAAATGGCGTTAAAACTGTCTTCATAGACAATTTCATTGTTTTCATCCCGAACCGGATTACCGCTTTTATCCAGGGTCGCCTGATTTTTCATTTCTCTCATCATTGCATTGGCAACACTGTCATTGGCTCTTGACCAGATATCAACCACTTTATTGTATTTTTCTCCCTGTGTGATCAGTCCTTCGTTGTACTGGTTATCAATTTCAGTTACCTCCGCTTCAGCATCACTTAATATTTCCCATTTGGCTTTTGGAACAATCATGTCATCAATTGATATGGAAACGCCAGCAATGGTAGAATATTCATATCCCAAATCTTTGATTCTATCAGAAAGAATGACTGTTGCTTTAGATCCCAATGTTCGGTATGCATAGTCTACCAGTTCTCGTAAGGCCTTTTTATCCATTACGCGGTTGACTTTCTCAAAAGGAATTTCAAAATGTTTTTCCATCATTTCAAAAATGTGAAATTCATCTTTCACAGCAATGACTTCAGTCATTTCACCAATTGCCAGGTTCATAATGGCATCAGCATGTTTTCTTTTCAACCTGAAGAGTCGTTGGATCTCATCTTTTCTCAGGATACCAAGATCCCCTTTTCTGATGCGATCTCTCCCGCGAGAGTAGTTTTGACAGAGTTCCAAAAAAGATTGTTCCCCCGACTTTGCCATTTTCAAGACTTCATTGGCTTCTTCAGATGAAAAAAGCATAATATGCCGTGTTTTGACCAAAGTTTCTTGAGGCATAATTTCGTAAAATAATACCCGCCCAACAGTTGTTTCATGGAGTTGTCCCTGAATCCGAACTGTTATCAGTGCATGAAGATCTACAGCATCGGCATCGTAGGCTGCGCGGACTTCATTCAAGCTGCAAAAAGATTTGCCAGCGCCTTTAGCATCGCTGACACTTCGTGTCATGTAATAGATTCCCAAAACGATATCTTGAGTGGGCACAACAATAGGACTTCCATTGGCTGGCGACAGAATATTATTGCTGGAAAGCATTAATATTCGTGCTTCAATCTGCGATTCTACAGCCAATGGAATATGAACAGCCATTTGATCTCCATCAAAGTCTGCATTAAATGCTGTACAGACCAGTGGATGGAGCTGAATGGCCTTACCCTCAATTAAGATTGGTTCAAAAGCCTGTATTCCCAGTCGATGAAGTGTCGGCGCTCGATTTAGCATGATGGGGTACTCACTCACAACCTCATCCAGTGTATCCCAAACTTCAGGTGTTTCCTTATCCACCATTTTTTTTGCACTTTTAACTGTTGATACCAGTCCCTTTTTTTCAAGGCGATGATAAACAAAGGGCTTAAAAAGCTCCAAAGCCATTTTTTTAGGAAGTCCGCATTGATGAAGCCTGAGCTTGGGGCCAATGGTAATAACAGTACGACCGGAATAATCCACACGTTTTCCAAGTAAATTTTGACGAAACCGGCCTTGCTTTCCTTTTAATGTATCACTTAAGGACTTAAGGGGACGTTTATTTGTCCCGGTGATCACTCGTCCCTGACGACCATTGTCAAATAAAACATCCACTGCTTCCTGTAGCATGCGCTTTTCATTTCTGACAATGATATCGGGTGCTTTCAAGTCCATCAATCGTTTCAGTCGATTGTTTCGGTTGATAACCCGTCTGTAGAGATCATTTAAATCAGAAGTTGCAAAGCGTCCACCTTCTAAAGGAACCAATGGACGTAGATCTGGGGGAAGAACTGGAATGACATCCATGATCATCCATGCCGGATCTACACCGGATTCCATGAAAGAATCTATTACTTTTAATCGTTTGGAGAGTTTTTTACGTTTGGCATCTGATGTTGTTTTTTGTATTTCCTGGCGTAGTTCTGAATATAATTTCTCCAGATTTATTTCTGAAAACAAGCGCTTTATGGCTTCAGCGCCCATATCAGCTTCAAATCGGTCATAGCCAAAATTTTCTATGGCTTCCCGATATTGTTCTTCAGAGAGCAGATCGAATTTTTTTAATTCAGTATCTTTGGGGTCAATCACGACATATGAGTCAAAATAGAGAATCCGTTCAATATTTTTTAAAGTAAAGTCAAGCAAGCTGCCGATTTTGCTTGGCAGACTTTTTAAATACCAGACATGTGCGATGGAAGTAGCGAGTTCGATATGACCCATTCGCTCGCGTCTGACTCTGGATTGAATGACTTCAACACCACACTTTTCACAGACAACGCCGCGATGTTTCATGCGTTTATATTTTCCACAATTACATTCATAATCACGGGTAGGGCCGAAAATTTTTGCACAAAAAAGGCCATCACGTTCCGGCTTGAAAGTGCGATAGTTAATTGTCTCTGGTTTTTTTATCTCACCATAGGAGCGTTCACGAATTTGTTCAGGAGATGAAAGCCGAATTCGTACTCCTGAGTACAATTTCGGATCTTTTGGTTTTGCGAAGAAATCATATAAGGTTTCCATAGTCACCTTTCAATGGGGAAAGAATCCCCGGATAGAGGGTTATTCTTCAAGTAACGAGATATCCAGTCCCAAACTTTGTAATTCTTTCTTCAATACCCGAAAAGATTCCGGCAATCCCGGTTCCAGCATGTTTTGTCCTTTGACAATTTTTTCATACATTCGGGTTCGTCCGGCCATATCATCGGATTTGACAGTGATAAACTCCTGAAGCGCATGTGCAGACCCATAAGCTTCCATAGCCCAAACTTCCATTTCCCCCAGCCTCTGGCCGCCAAACTGTGCTTTACCACCTAAAGGTTGTTGAGTAACAAGAGAATAGGGTCCAATTGAACGTGCATGTATTTTATCATCAACCAGATGGTGCAATTTTAACATATACATAGTACCCACTGTAACTTTGCCTTGAAAAGGCAATCCGGTGCGGCCATCAAATAAAGTCGCCTGTATGCTGGTTGGGTCAGTGACTTCATTTAGCAACTGTTTGATTTCACTTTCATGTGCGCCATCAAAAACCGGCGTTGCCATATGAACGCCATTATGATAAAACTGTGCCAATTCAGTCAATTGATCATTGGAGTAAGTTTCAATTTCCTCAACAACCGGCCCCCTGGGTGGCGTATCTTCAGAGACTTTTTTGGTTGAAAAAATTCGTTTAAACTTTTCTTTGAGTGTGACAAAGGCTTGTTTTTCAAGAAGTTGGGTAATATCACGTCCCAGTTCACGTGCTGCGCGTCCCAGATGAATTTCCAGGATTTGTCCGACATTCATTCGTGATGGAACCCCCAATGGATTTAAAACCATATCCACCGCGGTTCCATCGTTGAAATATGGCATATCTTCCTGGGGTAGAATTCTGGATACAACCCCTTTATTACCATGACGACCCGCCATTTTGTCGCCAACAGACAATTTGCGTTTCATGGCCACATATACTTTGACCATCTTAATAACGCCAGGAGGCAAATCATCACCTTTTTCATACCGGGTAACTTTTTCCTCAAATTTTTCACGATTATGTTCCTGTTGTTCCCGATATTTTTTAAGGAGTTCATGGAACTTTTCGGATTGTTCTGGATCTTTGAGACTCAATGTATCCAAATGATTTAAAGGAACAGTTTTCAGGAGATTTCTTGTGAGGGTGGTATTTTTGGCAAAAATTGTATTTTTTCCCTTTTTCAAAGTCGCAATACAAATGTGGCCATCTAACATGTCCTGAATTTCTGCTCTGATAGAATCTTCCAAAATTCTTTGTTCATCATCCCGATTTTTTTCCAGTGTAGCAATTTCATCATCTTCAATCGACCGGGTACGATCATCTTTTTCAACCCCCCTACGAGAAAAGACTTTTGCATCAATGACAATACCTTCAACGCCCGGTGGCACCCGAAGGCTGGTATCTTTGACATCACCGGCTTTTTCTCCAAAAATGGCTCTGAGCAATTTTTCTTCAGGAGAAAGTTGGGTTTCACCCTTTGGGGTTACCTTTCCTACCAAAATATCACTTGCAACGACTTCAGCCCCCAGACGAACAATACCGCTTTCGTCCAGGTTTCTGAGGGCTTCCTCGCCCACATTTGGGATATCTCGTGTGATTTCTTCTTTTCCAAGCTTTGTATCTCGGGCCACAATTTCAAATTCTTCTATATGAACTGAGGTATAAACACCATCTTTTACCAATCGTTCACTGACAAGAATGGAATCCTCGAAATTATATCCTCCCCAGGGCATAAATGCGACAGTAACATTTTTACCCAAAGCCAATTCACCTTGTTCAGTGGCCGGCCCATCGGCAATGATTTCACCATCAGCAACAAATTCGCCTTTTTTGACTATGGGTCGATGGTTAAAGCATGTATTCTGATTGGAGCGATTGAACTTTGCTAAATTATAAATGGAAACATGCTCTTCAAGATTATCGTGATCAAAAGGATGTTTGATAACAATCCTGGATGCATCAACATCAATAACCTCGCCGCCTTTTTTGGCAACAACCGCCACTCCCGAATCTCTAGCCACAATGGCTTCCATTCCGGTGCCAACAAGTGGTGCTTCAGCTTTAAGTAAAGGAACCGCCTGACGCTGCATGTTCGATCCCATTAACGCCCGATTGGCATCGTCGTTTTCAAGAAAAGGAATTAAGGATGCGGATACACTCACCAATTGGTTGGGTGAAATATCCATATACTTGATTTCTTCCTTTTTGATCATATTCAATTCACCCTCAACACGAGAAGTAACCAGGGCATTAATATACCGATTATTTTTATCCAGAGGCGCATTGGCCTGGGCAATGGGAAAATCTTTTTCTTCAAGAGCACTGAGAAATTTAACCTGTTGTGTTGCCACTGTATCTTCAACGACACGATAGGGGGTTTCAATGAAACCAAAATCATTGACACGGGCGTAAGTACTTAATGAAACAATCAACCCGATATTTGGGCCTTCCGGCGTTTCAATGGGGCAGATTCGTCCATAATGTGATGGATGAACATCACGTACTTCAAAGCCAGCTCTTTCTCGTGTCAAACCACCAGGTCCCAAGGCACTCAATCGACGTTTGTGTGTGGTTTCAGACAATGGATTGGTTTGATCCATGAATTGGCTGAGTTGACTGGTGCCAAAGAATTCCTTAACAACCGCAGATACCGGCTTGGAATTGATCAGATCGTGTGGCATCAAGGCGTCGATTTCTTGAAGACTCATTCGTTCCTTGATGGCACGTTCCATCCGAACCAATCCAATACGATACTGGTTTTCCAGTAATTCCCCAACAGCCCTGACACGACGATTTCCCAAATGATCGACATCATCAACGACGCCCTGTGTATCTTTCAACTGAACCAGCGTTTTTGCAGTCAATAATATGTCTTCACGACGTAATGTATTGACATGTTTTGGGGTGTTCAATCCCAGACGCAAATTCAGTTTCAGGCGTCCGACACCTGACAGATCATAATGAGATGGCTTGAAAAAAAGTTGATCTAAAAATTCCTGGGCCACCTCAGATGTTACCGGATTTCCAGGCCGAAGTTTTTTATAGATCTCAATCAAAGCCTCATGTTTATCATCCACTTTATCAAGCAATAACGTTCTCCGAATGGATTCACTGGTAGAAACATTATCTATTGATAAAATATCAAAATTTTCAATTTTGGCTTTGATCAGACTTTTTAACAAGTCAGTTGTAATGATTTCGTTGGCTTTTGCCAATATTTCGTTATTTTTGGGGTTTTTGATTGTTCGGGCAATATATTTTTCAAGAATATCGTCAACAGTGATGGGAATTGTTTGAGCGCCGCTTCTTTTCAACTGCTTGATGGCACGTTGAGAGATCATACGGCCTTTTTTAATAATAATCTCACCGGTTACAGGATCAGAAATATCCTGAGCTGCCCGCTGACCACGCAGCGTATATTCATTAAAAGCTTTATAAATGATACCTTGAGGATTTTCACTGTCCAAAAGGTTATGGATAATAATATTTTCTGTATGGTAAAAAAAGTTTAAAATATCTTCTGAGGTATACCCCAATGCTTTGAATAAAAGGGTAACAGGAAATTTCCTCCTGCGGTCAATTCTGATATTGACAATATCTTTAGCATCAATTTCCATTTCAATCCATGAACCGCGCACCGGAATAATTTTTGCCGAATAAAGGACTTTACCGCTGGAGTGAGTTTTTCCCTTATCATGATCAAAAAAAGCACCTGAAGATCGATGTAACTGACTTACAACGACTCTTTCAGTGCCATTAATAACAAATGTACCCCGCACAGTCATGAGGGGGATGGTTCCAAAGTATATTTCCTGTTCTTTGATATCTCGAATTTTTTGCGTTTCAGCCTCTTTATCAACTTCGTAAACAACCAGCCGAACAGTGATTCGAACAGGAACCTCGTAAGTCATTCCGCGATGAATGCATTCTTCAACAGAATGCTTCAGATCGCCAAAGCGATATGAAACAAACTCTAGGGAAGCTGTTCCACTAAAGTCCTTAATAGGAAAAACAGACCTGAAAACAGCCTGTAGACCAACCTCTGCGCGTTGATCATGGTGGATATCCTTTTGAAGAAACCGTGCATATGATTCACGTTGCATTCTAATTAAATTCGGAATTTCGATAATTCTATTGATTTTTCCAAAATTTTTTCGAATACGTTTGATTGTTTGATGGGAGTTCTTCATATTCACTCCAATTTATTGTGTTGAAGATCGCTTGAAGAGATAGCTTTTGGTTCGCAGTGTATACTGCGTCAGGTAAACGTTTCCAGGCTTGGCCTGGAAACGTTTAATAGTATATTGCCATAAATCAAGATAATAATAAACTCGATACAGGCAAAACTATTTAACTTCAACCTGTGCGCCGGCTCCTTCAAGCTGTTCTTTAATCTTTTCAGCTTCGTCTTTTGGCAGCGCTTCTTTGACAGCCTTGGGCGCATCATCAACAAGAGCTTTTGCTTCTTTAAGACCCAGTCCAGTGATGGCACGAACTTCTTTAATAACCTGTATTTTCTTATCACCAGGAGTAATCAGGATAACATCAAATTCTGTTTGCTCTTCTTCTGCAGGTGCGGCTGCATCTGCTCCAGGAGCGCCCCCCATCATTGCAACAGGTGCCGATGCTGAAACACCGAATTTTTCTTCCATCTCTTTTATCATTTCAGACAGTTCAAGAACTGTCATATTTGAAATAAACTCTATTACGTCTTCTTTGGTTATATCAGCCATATTATTTTCCTTTCTTCAGAAATTTTTTGTATTCATATTGGAACATCACAATAATATTCCAAATCCTACGAAACTGCCTTTAATGTAGAATTTTAGGCAGATTCATCGCTTTCTTTTTTATCCTTAATACCTTGAAGCAGATTAACAAATCCACCCGGGATAGCCGCCAATGTCCGAACAAAGTTGCCAGGAACAGCATTCATGCAGGACAATAGTTTTGCCAGCAATTCTTCTCTTGATGGCAATTTTGACAAAGCTTTAATATCATTAATATCTAAAACTTTGATTCCCATAACCCCAACCTTAATTTCAAGTTTGGGATTATCCTCAGCGAACTTACTTAAAATTTTGGCTGGAGCAACAGGATCGTTAGCACTGATTGCCACAGCACTTGGGCCACGAAAGAATTGGGTGATACTTGCAACACCCGTATTTTCAGAGGCTCTTGTCAACAAGGTATTCTTGACAACCTGATAGTCAACAGAAGCTTGCCTTAACTGACGTCTCAAATCAGTCATTTCAGCGACATTCAACCCTTTTGGGTCTGTTGCGATAACAACCTCAGCATCAGTAAACTTCTGATGAATAATTTCAACAATGCGTTGTTTTTCTTCTCGATTCAAATCATCACCCTCCTCCCATTCACTGTCAGACCATAACGATTATCATACACAGATAAGGTATGAATACAAAAAAATCTGCATCCTTCCTTTTGTGTCTCGGCAGGCTGCTGAAAATAATAGCAATTAACACAATTGATGACCTGCGGTCTTTGACAGGAAAAATTTATTTGGAAATATTTTTAACAAAGGCAGGATCGACTTTAATACCCGGTCCCATAGTAGACGACACGGATATAGATTTTAAATATGTTCCTTTGCTTGATGTTGGTTTTAAGCGTATAATGGTATCAAAAAAAACATGAAAATTTTCAAGCAATTTTTGAGTGCCAAAAGATGTCTTCCCCATTGTAGCATGAACAATGCCAGCACGTTCAACCCTGAAATCAATTTTACCGGCTTTGAGTTCGCTCACCGCTTTTTTGATATCAAATGTGACAGTCCCTGTTTTTGCATTGGGCATCATACCACGCGGTCCGAGTATGCGGCCAAGTTTACCGACAGTTCCCATCATATCCGGTGTGGCAACCGCTTTATCAAAATCTAACCATCCGCCTTTAATTTTTTCGACAATTTCGTCATTGCCAACAAAATCAGCCCCAGCTTCTTTGGCTTCAGTTTCCTTTTCACCTTTGGCAAATACAAGTACCTTGATCGTTTTACCTGTACCATTCGGTAACACCACTGTTCCGCGAATCATTTGATCTGCATGCCTGGGATCTACACCCAATCGGACAGCAACATCGACGCTCTCATCAAATGATGAATATTTTTTGTCGATAGCTAACTGAAGCGCTTCTTCCAGCTCATACATGGCCAAACGATCAATACCTTTTCTGGCTTCGCGTATTTTTTTACCCCGTTTTGGCATGAATTCTCCTTTTTATCAAAAATTACAAGGGTTGTTTTCAGAAACAACCCTTGTAATTAATTTATCCAATGAATTTTATTATTTAGAAAAGGCTCGAATAGAAATGGACTATTTCACCTCAATCCCCATGCTTCGGGCAGTTCCCATAATAATTTTGCATGCCTGTTCAAGGTCGTTTGCATTTAGATCCTGCATTTTGGTTTTCGCAATTTCTTCAACTTGAGGCATTGTTACAGTGGCAACTTTAGTGCGTTTGGGATCACCTGAGCCTTTGGCAATCTTTGCTGCTTTTTTAAGTAATATCGCTGCAGGCGGCGTTTTTGTAATAAATGTAAAGCTTCGATCTTCAAATACTGTAATGATAACTGGAATAACCATGCCTTCCTGATCAGTGGTTTTTGCGTTAAAGCTTTTACAAAAATCCATAATATTAACACCATGTTGACCCAAGGCCGGACCAATAGGAGGTGAAGGATTTGCTTTACCCGCTACCACCTGTAATTTTATTTGCGCCAATACCTTTTTCGCCATTATGTACTCCAAATAGAATTCAACATTGTAATGGATGTAGATCTTGATACAAGCAATGTTGAATAATTATATATAGATTAAAAACACTTTGAGTGTTTTTGTAATGATGTTTTATAGTTTGGTCACCTGAACAAATTCCAATTCAACGGGTGTCGAACGACCAAAAATGCTAACAAGAACCTTAATTTTTCCCTTTTCAGGATTAACTTCTTCAACAGTCCCCTGAAAGTTAGTAAAAGGCCCATCAATTACCCGAACATCATCACCTTCCTCAAAGGAAAATTTGGGTTGTGGTTTGTTTTTGCCATCTTCCAGTTGGGCCAGAATTCGCTCGGCTTCTTTATCCATCATGGGAACAGGCTTATCTTTTCCCCCTAAAAAACCAGTGACTTTCGCAGTGTTCTTTACCAGATGCCATGTGCCATCATCCAAATCCATCTGAACCAGGATATAGCCGGGATAATATTTGCGTGAAGAAGTTTTGCGTTTTCCCTTGACAAGCTCAACAACTTGCTCAGTGGGCACTATGATATCACCGAACTGTTCTGGTTCGTGATATGCTTCTATTCTTTCCTTCAGGCTTTGTTTGACTTTCGTTTCAAAGCCTGAATATACATGAACAATGTACCACTTTAGAGCCACGTTACGTCCTTTAATATTTGTCTTTTTAATACAGTCACATCAGGTATCTACTTAATGCGGGATAGTTGCAAGAACCATAACAAATATTGTTGATGATTTAAGATTGCGACTATCCCGCATATGGATTTTTACTGTTTTTTTGAGCAGTATTACCTGACAATTTCTTAATAAATAAAACGCACCAACGCCGACAAACCCGAATCAACAATTCCAAAATAAATAGCAAAAACAAAGACAAGTATGATAACTACTGATGTAGATCCTATCGCTTGTTTTCTGGGTGGCCAGGTTACTTTTTTCAGTTCAATTTTAACTTCACGTAAAAACTGAATGGAATCATCAATGAATTTGGGTTTTTTGAGTTGCGGCGGGTTGAATCGTTTTGCCACCAAATCGCCTGGTCCCTTAGTCGACGCTCGAAACGTAGTTGGTATATGATTATTTTTACCAGACTCTGCAACCAACTGATCCCGCTGATCCTCAGTCAGTATCTTTTTCTTTTTCTTTTTGATAGTTTTTTTTCTTTGTAACCGGCCCATTAGACACCATTGTGTTTCATGACACATCATTATTAGTCTCGATTGAAAACTCTGGACCGAGAAATAATGTTTTGTCAGGCTAAAAATAGTTGGCAGGCCAGGAGGGATTCGAACCCCCAACATCCGGATTTGGAGTCCGGCGCTCTGCCATTAGAGCTACTGGCCTGTATCTATTTGTATTATTGATTGTATCATATGCGGTATTTTGCAATACCGCCATAATCATAAATCTTTCCCAAGGAATTTTCTGTTATTTCGTTTCACGATGTTTGGTATGTTTCCGACAGAATCGGCAATATTTGCTAAATTCCAGTTTATCCGGTGTCGTTCGTTTGTTTTTGGTTGTTGTGTAGTTTCTTTGCTTGCACTCTGTACAGGCAAGCGTGATAATAATTCTCACAGTATATCCCTTTGTCTGTTATATTCATCTATTGACTATCTAAAGGCGAAATTGCCCTGCAAACAATTGTACTACAGGGCAATTTGAGAAAAAGTCTACCAATAGATGATAATATCATATGTTTCGTAAGCTATTCGATGATTTCGCTAACGACACCTGCACCAACAGTTCGTCCACCTTCACGTATAGCAAACCGAAGTTCCTTTTCCATGGCAATAGGGGTAATCAGTTCCGCAGTAATAGAGACATTATCGCCAGGCATAACCATTTCGACATTTTCTGGTAATGTAACAATACCAGTCACGTCTGTGGTTCTGAAATAGAATTGTGGGCGATATCCTTTAAAAAAGGGTGTATGACGTCCACCTTCTTCTTTGCTCAATACGTAAACTTCTGCCTTAAACTTTGTATGGGGGGTAATGGTTTTGGGATGAGCCAACACTTGTCCGCGTTCAACTTCCTCACGCTTAGTCCCCCGAAGTAAAGCACCAATATTGTCACCAGCACGACCTTCATCCAAAATTTTTCTGAACATTTCGACGCCAGTACAGACTGTTTTCATGGTTTCTTTCATACCAACGATTTCAATTTCTTCACCCATTTTGACAATACCCCGTTCCACTCTACCTGTAACAACTGTTCCACGACCGGAAATACTAAATACATCTTCAATGGGCATTAAAAAGGGTTTATCCAAATCTCGAACAGGTTCTGGAACATATGAATCAATGGCATCCATCAATTCATAAATACATTTGGCCTCGTCACTGTCAGGATCGTCACTTTCCAGGGCTTTCAAGGCACTGCCGCGAATAATAGGGGTGTCATCACCTGGGAATTCATATTTATCAAGAAGCTCTCTTAATTCAAGCTCAACCAGCTCAATCAATTCTTCATCATCAACCATATCGCATTTATTTAAAAATACGACAATTTTGGGAACACCCACCTGACGCGCCAGAAGAATATGCTCACGTGTTTGCGGCATGGGGCCATCATCAGCACCAACAACTAAAATGGAGCCATCCATCTGGGCGGCGCCAGTGATCATATTTTTAATATAGTCGGCATGTCCGGGACAATCCACATGCGCATAGTGACGATTATCTGTTTGGTATTCCACATGAGCGGTTGCAATGGTAATTCCGCGTGCTTTTTCTTCGGGTGCTTTGTCAATTTGATCGAATGGTACAAATTCGGCCATTCCTCTCAAGCCCATGTGTTTTGTGATTGCTGCCGTTAACGTCGTCTTTCCGTGGTCAATGTGTCCAATGGTTCCGACATTAACGTGTGGTTTACTTCGTTCAAATTTTTCTTTTGCCATAGTAAGCCGTTTCCTTTCCTTAGCGTGACAGCCATAAACAGATAACGAAATTACCTTTATTGTTATGCCTGCCTCGTTTAGTTAATCCAGCCTGTAACAAGAAATTGTCACGGTTGGAAGCAAATTTCTGCCGGATTAATGGGGTCAAATTTGGAGCCCACGACCGGATTTGAACCGGTGGACCTCTTCCTTACCAAGGAAGCGCTCTACCTGCTGAGCTACGTGGGCACAAAAATACCCATTCAATTGCTCCCTTTTTTCCGGGGTAATCGAACAGGACCACTGACCAAATCTTAACCTCAATAATTGGAGCGGGAGACGAGGTTCGAACTCGCGACAGTCAGCTTGGAAGGCTGATGCTCTACCAACTGAGCTACTCCCGCTGTATTTAATAATGGTGGGGGGAGGATTTGAACCTCCGAAGGCGTTTGCCGACAGATTTACAGTCTGTTCCCTTTGGCCACTCGGGAACCCCACCATAATAAAAAAAGAGCCAGCGGAGGGACTCGAACCCCCGACTAACTGATTACAAATCAGCCGCTCTACCAACTGAGCTACGCTGGCTTGATTAATTGTCATTTGGATGCTAAATGAAAATCTGTCTTATACGTGATTTGTTTTTTTTGAGCAACATGGATTACAGGCAATTATTGCCAATAATTGCTAATTTTCATTATATTCCTGCTATTTTCTATTAATTTTATCGAATATTAGAAAAATTATTTTTTTTATTTTTTTCATTTTAATCAGGCAATGCAGCTTCTTTAAAAATTGCAAAGGCTTTTTCAATGTTCTTAATTAACTGATCAATCAATTGTTTTTCATCTTCTTTTGCGGCATTTTCAATAGACAATGCGATCTCTTTTATTTGACAAGCTTCGATCAATGATGCCGCCCCTTTGATAGAATGAGCCAGCATTCCCAATTGTGTATAATCAGTCTTATACCATGCTTCCTTTAGTTTTTTGAAACGTTCCTCAAAATCAGTGATAAATGATACAACAAGATCCTTGCACAATTGTTCATCATTGTCCATTCGTTCGAGTAAAAGATTATGGTCGTATGGCGCATGTTTTTCATGCCCCTCCAGGCTGAAATCATTAGTTGATGCTAAACTATTTTGGTCACTGTCTTTTATATGTTTGTTGATTATATCTTGAATATCTTTAGAATTGAATGGTTTGGACAGGTAATCATCCATACCACAGGCCATACATTTGTCCCTGTCTGTTTTCATGGCATTGGCTGTCAAAGCAATGATTACAGTGTCATGTTTCAGAACAGGCGTATTGGGATTTCGAATGGCTTTTGTTGTTTCATAGCCGTTCATTTTGGGCATCTGAATATCCATAAAAATCATATCATAGGCTTTTGTTTTAAGAGTTTCAAGGGCCGCTTCTCCATCATTGACAGTATCAGCATGAAAACCAAACTTATTTAACATTCCAAGAATCACCTTCTGATTGACCAGATGATCTTCAACCACTAAAAATTGAATATTTCGTTTTTTATTTTCAGCAAGTGAGTGTCGGGTAATAATGGTCTTTTTTTCAGAGTCCAGTTTATTTTTGCCAAATACTTCATGAATACAAGCATTTAAAACAGCCTGCTTGACCGGTTTATTCAAATATGCATCAAAGCCAATTTCTTTCATGCGTGCAGCATCCCCTCGAAGACCGGCTGAAGTAATCAAGACCATTTTAAGTTGAGAGAGCCTGGTATTGCTTTTGATTTTTTTGCCCAGTGTTTCTCCATCCATGATCGGCATTTGCATGTCAATAACTGCCAGATTATAGGGTTTATTGTCATTGACGGCCGTTGTCAGCATGTCATATGCCATTTGACCATCATATGCTTCTTCCATTTGAAATCCCATATTCTTGAGTTGCAATCGAATAACCAAGCGGTTTGTTTTGTTATCGTCAACAATCAAGACACGCGTTTTATTTGATAGCACCTTTTTTGGGAGGGATGTGGGTTTTTCAGCGAACTGTTTTTTGAGAACCACTGTAAACCAGAAGGTTGAGCCCGAACCCTCCTTGCTTTCCACACCAATTTGACCATTCATCATTTCTATCAGGCGTTTAGATATTACAAGTCCCAGTCCTGTCCCCCCATATTTACGTGTCATGGAGCCATCAATTTGAGAAAAGGATTGAAACAAACGATTCATACGTTCTTTGGGGATCCCAATTCCGGTGTCTGTAACCTCAAACTTGAGGCGAACGAAAGAATCCATGTCCTTATCCAATATCACATTGATAACCACCTCTCCTTTTTCAGTAAATTTGATTGCATTGCCTGTGAGGTTGGTTAAAATTTGTCGCAATCTTCCAGGATCACCTATTAGTAATGATGGGACATCAGGGTGAATCAGGCAGTTCATCTCAAGACCTTTCATATGGGCTCTGTGGCTGACAATATCAGTGGTATCTTCAACAGTAACACGCAAATCGAATTTCAGATCTTCAAGATCCAGTTTTCGGGCTTCAATTTTGGAAAAATCCAGAATATCATTGACAACCGACAAGAGTGAATCACCAGAGGTTTTGATCATTTCAACACAATCCTGGGCTTCTCGTTCAAGCTCCAGGTCCAAAAGCAGTTCGGTCATGCCCACAATACCATTGATAGGGGTACGTATTTCGTGACTCATATTGGCCAGAAATTCGCTTTTGGCCTCACTGCCTTCTTCGGCTTTTTTGGCCATGTGATTGGCAAATTTCAAGGCATCTTCCAGTTCCTGATTGAGGGCCTCCAGTTCCAGGCGGGCGTTTTCATTCTCTTTTTCAGTGTCAAACCGGATAATTGCACTGCCAATAATTGATGCTGTGCTTTGAAGCACGGTAACTTCAGAGTCCATCCAATGATGGGGTATATGAATGCTATCCAGTCCAATCACACCCCAGAGTTCTCCTTTGATAAAAATAGGAACCAATAGAATGGATATGATATTAGCTCCTTCCAAAAAAACCTTTTCTTCATCTTGGAAATCTTCTTGTTGACCATAAATTGATTTGCCATCAGCCAGCTGATTTTTCCATCCTGGTAATTGTTGAAATGACAGGGTTTCACTGACTGTCTTAGCACGCTTGGACTGTTGTCCGCGAGACCATGACACATATCTTTGTGCTTCATGACATTCCGGTTTGATCATTTGATAAATGTAGGCTCGTTCTACACTTGCAGACATGCCAATTGAAGCAATGGTTTGTTCCAATGCCTGTTTTTGATCAGTGGCTTCGAGCAAGATTTTTGATATTCGATGGGTGCCGGATAATATCCGATCTCTGCGTTTTAAAATAAGTTCAGAACTTTTCAGTTCTTTAATAATGATTTCATTTTCTTGTGTGGCTTTTTGAAGCGACAGTTTACTGTTATGAAGCTCAACAAAAATACTGACCTTGCTGCGGATAATATCCGGATCAAGAGGCTTGAACATGTAATCCACTGCACCGGTATCATACCCTTTAAATACATGCTGCTGGTCCTTATTTATAGCTGTTACAAAAATAATGGGTACTAGCCGGGTTCGTTCCAGACTGCGCATCAGTTCGGCAACTTCAAAACCATTCATATCCGGCATTTGAACATCTAATAGAACAAGGGCAAAATTATATTCAAGCATGAGGCTCAGCGCCTGATTTCCAGAAGTTGCTTTCACAATGTTCACTGGTAAATCTTCCAAGAGGCCTTCCAGGGATAACAGGTTTTCTGTGTGATCGTCTACGAGCAAGATATCTGATTTTTGAGGGGTGTCTGGATGCATATTCCTCCAAGCCATTTTTTGTTAAGTCTTTTTTATTTCAATTCCAAAAAAATTATTGTAAAGATAAAAAGCAGATATGTCAAACTAGAAATAGCGTAAGAATTTTTATTCTTTAAAAAAAATGATAATATTTCTTGACCAATGACGCTTAAATTGAGATTATCGTTTTGAAAAAAATTTATTAAGGGCTTTGATGAATGATTCCCCATTGGATTTCCAACCGGAAAATCCAAATTGATGCAGGAGGATTGTTTTTATGGATGAAATGCTCATAGAATTTTCCAGTGATCTAAAAGAAATGCTGTCCGAAATTGAGGATTCATTAATGCGTGTCGATAACCTGATAGATTCTGGTAAAACAGCAGGCACAGAAGATTTAAATGAAATGTTTCGTAATCTTCATACAATTAAAGGCACCTGTTCATTTTTTGAAATGAATGTTACCAGAGGTATTGCGCATAAGATGGAAGATTTGCTGGATTTATTCAGACAGGGGCGAACCACACTTGATAAACGACATGCACAGTTGCTCTTTGATGGTGTAGATTGTCTTAACAAAATTGCAAATGCCATTTGTGAAAATGAACCTGAAGAAAATTTTGCAAATGAATCCGAAACAATTAAAGATAATATTCTAAAATTTATTGATGAAATTGAGTCTTCACAACTGCAATCATCCTTACAAGAACTGAAAGAAACATCACAAGAAGAAATATCAGAGGATTCAGGCGCGGAAAAAGTGTTACAAGAACCCGATGAAGAAGAAATATTACCTGAAGATGCGTTACATAGCCCTTCAGTCACAGAATCGCCAGCAGCCCCCCAGAAGCCACAAGATATCCTTCCACTTTCTGATGAGAACAAGCAAAAAACTCCTGTTAATCAAAAGACAATTTTTACAAAAAACAATGGCATAAATCAAAAATTTGTAATTGAAGCCAGAGATAAACTGGATATCTCCGAGCAGGTATTCATTGATTTGGAACATGGGACAGACATCAATCACCAGGAAATGATCGACAAGGCGCGACGCAATCTGCATACTCTCAAAGGTAATGCTGGTTTTATGGGGTACAAGGGCATAGAAGATTTAACGCACTCAATGGAAACAGCACTTGAGCAAATGATTGATCAGGTGTCAACAATCACTGATTTCCAACTTTACTATGATGCCATAGATGAGCTTCGTCGTCTTTGCTTTCTTGTGTCTGAAGGTAAAACGTACACAGTTGATGAACACTTGCTCTCTCGTTTACAGAATATTTCAATGGAAGAAGAAGACCATATCCAGGCATCAGAAGTATCAAACAAAAAACCAGAAATAAAGCCATCCACTGACAAGTCCATAGATAGACAATCACAAAAGCATAAACTATCCCAGGATGCTTTTGTTCGCATACCGGTGAATAAACTTGATTTGATGATGGATTTATTGGGTGAGGTTATATTGGTTGCATCAATGGTAACCCACCACCCGGATATTCAGGGACTTGAACTTGAAGGCTTTGAAAATACGTCTCATCAACTTGACTTACTGCTTCGACAGCTTCAGGATGCTGCCATGTCCCTGCGGCTGATTCCCATTTCTAACGTATTTCAGCGGATGAAACGTTTGATTCGAGACTTTATGCAGGAATCAAACAAACAGATAAATTTTGTTATCACAGGTGAAGACACAGAAGTGGATAAATCTGTTGCAGAAATGCTCAATGATCCATTGGTTCATCTCATTAGAAATGCTGCTGATCACGGGCTTGAATCCACACAAGATCGTCTGGCAGCAGGTAAATCGGAAAAAGGGACAATTCATTTGTCAGCCATACAGGCCGGGGGTGAGTTGCGTGTGGTTGTTGAAGACGATGGTCATGGCTTGAATCGGGAATCAATTCTTGCCAAAGCACGAGAACGTGGATTGTGTGAGTCTGATGATGATCCGGATGATCGCACGCTATGGTCCTATATTTTTCATCCTGGTTTTTCCACAGCCAGAGAAATCACCAACATATCGGGTCGGGGTGTTGGTATGGATGTTGTCATGAACAATGTCAAAAACATGCGTGGAAAGGTTACTGTAGACAGCACCCCGGGCCAGGGGACCAGTGTGACACTTCATATTCCTCTGACCCTTGCAATTCTTGATGGCATGGTTATTAAAATAAACGAAATATTATATGTATTACCCATTGAAACAGTCGTTGAAATCCTTCAGATACAAAAGAAACAAGTTAATCGATCATCGGTTGATAGACAATTTGTTATTCGCATCCGCGAAGACCTGGTGCCAGTAGTATTTTTGAGCCAACTTTATGATAATGAAGAGCCCGAAAAACTACTTGAAAGCAAAGTAATGCTGGTTATTGAAACCGATGGTGTGCAACTGGCCATGCCTGTGGATGAATTGGTGGGACAGCAGCAGGTGGTTATAAAACCGCTCGTGGGTCAATTGAAAAATATTCGGGCGGTTTCTGGTTGCGCGTTGTTAGGTTCGGGTAACGTGGCTATGGTTTTGGATGTTGGACAATTGCACCAGCTTCATGAAGAGAGCCTGGGGCACTTGAACTAGTAGAGATCCCCTAAGCGTGAATAATTTTTTTTTGCCTTGCCAGTCTTATATGTAGTAAAAATTTTATTATTATCAAACCTATGAGCAAAACCAATGTAGGGGCGAACCTTGTGTTCGCCCTCCGAACAAAAACCGGTATCAATCCTATGTTCGAGAATGAATTAGAAACGTTTGCCTCGGACATAGGTTCGCAAACGATTGTTGTTCGGAGGGCGAACACAAGGTTCGCCCCTACAATCATCCTTGCCTAATAAAGAAACCCAAATAAATACAAAGGAACTTCCTTTCTGCTTCCATAAAGGATATCATCTTTAACCAGATACGCATTATCTCCCGCCTGTTTTATTTGTTTCATTGTTTTGTTTTTACCACCGATTTCAAAAATATATTTGTCAACTTCAAAATCACCTTTTTTACTGTAAAAAAGCGTGTAACCTGCATTTTTTAGCATTCGAATAAAAAATATTTCTCTGATCGTACCTGTTTTTGATGTAAATCCAATTTGTTCGGCAATAGAGCAATACAAATCTGGATTATCTAAAAAGA